>Ga0302319_10000174_pt1 | contig 134886 bp, 98 predicted proteins | sample Bog_T0_2_FD_203319 | JGI IMG/M metagenome (GOLD analysis project Ga0302319, IMG submission 203319) | Peat permafrost microbial communities from Stordalen Mire near Abisko, Sweden - Bog_T0_2 | ecosystem: Environmental > Terrestrial > Soil > Wetlands > Peat | place: Sweden: Abisko, Stordalen...
GCATTTTAGGTGTTGAGCGAAGCGGATACCCAATATTTGTTTTTCAAATGTTTCCCCTTCGCAGACCCGGTTGGATCCAAGCGTTGTTCTTATGGATCGCCGGATCATCCACTTGGCTCGGTGTATCGCATTGGGGCAAACCTATACGGTGCAATCTGATTAAGGGCGTCTTAGGCGACGAAAATGTTCCAAAACAAAATGCACAACTAAACGGTTGCTTTTCTAGAAGCAGGCTGTTATAATGCAACTCAGAGGTTGCATATGGATAATTCATTACAGAACACAATCGAAAAGGAAATCGTCATCGAGGCTTCGAAAGAGCGCGTTTACGCTGCCATTACTGATCCTGTCCAACTCGTGAAGTGGTTTCCCGATGGAGTCGAAGGAAGCCTTGAAGCTGGGTCGAGGCCCACACTCGACTTTGGCGAATACGGTAGGTTAGACATCTATATCGAGGCCGCCCGACCATATGACTACTTTGCTTTTCGGTGGGTTTCAGGCAGCATCTACATACCCCACGGCTTTCAGGGCGATGTTTTGGCCCACCCCCACACGCTGGTCGAGGTCCGGCTGACTGAGGTTCAAGGTGGAACGAAGGTAAATCTGTTAGAGAGCGGTTTCGCTTCGCTTCCAACTGAAGTCTATGAGCAGACCCTCAAAGACAATATCGGAGGCTGGGAGTTCATGCTGGATCGTCTCGACAAGTACTTGGACTAAGCATCTTGAGTGTCGTTGGAGTTTTTTGGAGCTCGTGGTGATCCGATGGACAGCCTTGATTCATTGGATCGCCCGAGCCAGGACATGTGACCGCTTGGAGTTTCCATTGGACATGGATCGACGCGGGAGCCGGTCCATCGGTTCTTACGGATACTTGAGCGATCTTGGCTTGACGGCTCCGCCGCCTACAAGCGTCGTTAGCCATTCTGAAGAACGAGTAGAAAACGGTAGCTGCTGGGCTTGGGTCGCAGTGTTGTTGTGCGGCGCCTCAAACATCGGTGCGACTTCCTTTGGACCTCTAATTTGATTGAACGCTGTCCAGATTCCTGCGGGAGGTGCGACTGTATCAACAAAGCCCATCGCGACCAAAGATGTCGCACGAATGTGGGAAGCAAAGTTGATGCAGTCGAAGTAGCGAGCCGTCTCCATAACTCTTGAGTTGTCCGGAGGAAAGTTCGGGTAGCCCTCCTGTCGCCCGTGAAGCGCAGCGTTTAAATCACAGCCAGAAGGTTCCTCGACAATCACGTGCGTGATCTTTGGGTGCAGGCCTGCAACACATAGGCTCTGCTGACCACCCATACTGGTTCCCATTACGACGAGGGTCTTCCCGTCCCAATCGGGGTCTTTTGTCAGGTAATCCACTGCTCGATAGTCGGCCAAGTACATCTGAAGGAAATAGCTCTTATCTCGATCGTCTTGCCCTATCGCCTGATAGTTCTTCAACTCGGCTGAGAGCGAGCTGTAGTATGAAGGCGGCTGGTCGGGAAGCACATCGTGGGGCTCGATATTGAGCGTTAGCCAGCCCTGCGCGGCATAGTTGGTAACCCACGACTTTTGAAGGGGATATGGAGGGCTCGCCCATTGGAGGAGTAGAAGGGCGGGAAGTTTGGTTTTCCCTTTTGGTCTGGCAATCTGTCCGTAAACATGGGCCCCGTTGATGTGGTCCATTTTGATCGTCGCAAAGTCGACATCCGGTTTATTGCTTTCCCCCGGAGTCAAGACAGGATTGAGTGGAATCTCCTGGAGCATCTTGATCTTCGACTTCCAGAACGCATCGAAATCGCGTGGACGGCTTACTACGGGCCTTAGCTTCAGAGGAGCAACGACTGCTCCGGCCACAACTCCACCCCGACGCCGACTTGGTTGTCGACCAGTTTCGGAAGTGCTATCTGAATCTGCTTGAGTTGGCGGCGTAATCTGGAGATAGACCATTGCCGGCTCGTTTAGAGCCGCCTGTATGGTCGCCGTGCCAGACGATAAGTCGAGTTTCCCAGACTGGATCGTGTCCACATTGTTTTTCTTAAGGACATACGAATACGTGCCTGATGGGGAAGACGAACCTGTTGGGAGCGAGACTGTCCAACCCACCTTGTCCCCTATTCCATAGATTCCACCCTCTTTGAAAGGAGACAATGTCGGACGAGGAGCGACTTGTGTTGAACTTACGAGCCCTGTTTGCGATGCCAAGGCCCAAGAAATGAACATTGCCCCGGTCAATATCACGTCGAATCTTCGATTCATGTTGTTCCCAAATCCGCATTCTTGGATTTTCAGCTTGCAAGGCTCCAAGTGCCATTCTGTGACTTACTCTGCCATCGGCTTGGCGTCGGCAAAGTAGAAAAAGTTAGTCCCAATATTCCCAACTGAACCATACCCCTTGGGGTAGCTCATTTTGGCCAAGTCAAAAAGAGCCTGAACCCGCGAAAATCAGAACCGTGTGGAGTTCAGACCTTGGTGACCTTTATATAGTACAGGTCGGTGGCGACTTCAAACTCACTCTTTGTCTGTGGGTTCGCAATGGATTGCCACTGTGTCGTCGGCTTGATGGTTTGTCGGTGGCCAGGTGGACCCACCTGAACCGGCATCGCAAAGTCAGGCTCATCGACTTTCCATCGGTATTCGCAGGAATGATGAGAGTCGTCAAATCTGAGCTCAAGTGTCGGTATATCTGGATGCCGAAGGTATTGGTCAAAAATGGGCGTAAGATTAGCCTTCAACTGAGTGTTGAAGAAGGTGACGACGTCTTCCGTCATGATGTTCTGATATTTGAAGTGCTGGTAGAAATCATGAATCAACTTGAACCAGCGAATGTCGTCGTTTACAACGCTCCTAAGTGTGTTGAGGAATAAGGCCCCTTTGAAGTACTGATCTTCAGTCGGTGAACTGTTGGTGCCCCGTTCGGCGATAATTGGCAGTCGGCCCTCTACTTTTGACTTCAGACCATTCACATACTTCAGGCCATCCGCTTTGCCCCACATATACTCCACGTAGAGACACTCCAAGTAGGTAGTCCATCCTTCATGGATCCACATGTCTGACTCATCCGCTGCGGTGATGCTGTTGCCGAACCACTCGTGGCCACTTTCATGAATGATAATGAAGTCAAATCGGCGACTGATTCCCACACCGGTCCAGTCACTGCCGTAGTACCCGTTTTCAAACCCGTTTCCATAGGCAACCGCACTTTGATGCTCCATGCCGGCATAGGGCACTTCAACCAACTTGTAACCGTCCTTCTTGAACGGGTAGTCGCCAAAGTAGTGCTGGTATGCCTCCAACATTCCTTTGGCCTGCGCGAACTGCTTCTTCGCTTTGTCCAAATGTTCGGGCAGCACAAAGTAGTCGAGTGTCAAATCGTTGAGCCGATCTGAGAAATGCCTATATGCGCCAATGTTGACGGCCACATCATAGTTGTTGATCGGGTAATGCACAAACCAGTCCCATCGCGTATAACCGTCACCAAGCTCCCTCTTGCCCATAAACCTGCCGTTCGATACTTCGACTAGGCTGCTCGGAATCGTCACGCTGATTTGCATGTTCTCAACTTCATCGCGCCACTGGTCTTTGTTGGGCCACCAGATACTTGCCCCATCGCCCTCGCAGGCCGTATAGATCCAGGGCCGACCTGCCAAGTCCTTGCCAAATACGAAACCTCCAAATCGTCCGATTTGGGGTGGATACCCCGAGTAGTAAAAGTCGATCGTATAGACCTGGCCTTTTCGTAGCATTTGTGGGAAGTCAACGAATACGGCGCCTGAGTCTCGAACGTAGGACAATTCCTCGTTTCCCAGTAGGATCTTGTCGACGTTCAGCGCGGAAGTCAAGTCAAGTTGGATGCGGTTATCATCCCGAAGCATGCGAAAGCGAATCGCGTTCTTTCCGACGATAGACTTCCTCACCGGATCGATTCGAATGTCGAGGTGATAATAGAGGAGGTCGTTGTTCGCTCGAAACGGTCCATAACTTCCTCTCAGTAAATCTGCCCTGAGAAGGGGATGAGATGATTGCCCAAGACCTGAGGATGGGAGCAGGGCGGCAAAGGCCAACACCACCAGAATTAGGAGACGTTTGGAAGGACTAGGGCAGGAGAGCATTTTTTTCTGACTGAATCGGACGTAGATCCAACCATTCTAATCGAACGACCCTCCGCATGAAGTTGCGGTTGGCGAATTTTGCCAAACCGTCTTGGAGCGAAAAACGTCTAAGGGATTGCGGCCACTCTCATGCAACCCAAATCTCGCGACAAACCTCTTTCCCAAGAGACCGTCGTGCCAACCCGGATTTCGGTGGCGTGGTATAGGGCCAGAGTCCTCGTTCTGAGTGTCAAGCGGATTTGTCTTAACGCGATACGACCGGTCGAAAGGCATCGAATCGAGGACACCCCCCGGTTTGGTGTCCCAGTTGCTTCGAGTTCTTCGCTCCTTTACTCTTCGACCGAGCCCGAGGAACGAACAATGGAACTTGGTAAGATCCAGAACCTACGCGTCGTAGCTCGAGCTTTGAACGGATTGGTCATACCTTCAGGGCAAATTTTCAGCTTCTGGCGACAAGTAGGAAAGTGTTCGGCAAGACGTCGGTTTGTTTTAGGAAGACAGTTGCAGGAAGGCTGCTTGGTGCCTGCTATCGGAGGTGGGATCTGCCAGCTTACGAATGCGCTATACGACTTGGCGCTTAAAGCAGGAGCTGAGATCGTTGAACGTCACCCCCACTCCCGGATCGTACCTGGCTCGATGGGGACGACGGACCGCGATGCGACGGTCGCTTGGAATTATATCGACCTGCGCTTCCGGGCTGCCGATGACTGGCAGTTGAAAGTGAATCTGACCCAGGATCGGTTAGAAATGGGGATCTATGCCATTCAACCCAAGGCTACATCGATTGAGAGGAAGGAAACTCGGTCGCTTAGAGTCGTCATCGATCCTAAGGAGCACGCATGCGGGTCTTGTGGAAAACTTGACTGTCACCTCCACAACTTGGGGTTACCCGGAAAGAACATTCGCTCTACTGCATTCATTGTCGACGATTATTGGCCTGAGTTTGACCGTTATATTCAAGAACAGCGGAAGGAGACTGATTCACTGCTGTCTCCAATGGATGGCCGCCGTTGGAAACGCCTTCGGTATCAGTGGACGCCAGACGGTTTTGCCGATTGTCGCTACGCGACAGCTATGACTCTGGTGCGGGCATTTCGTACTCGTCGGTTAGCTTCACAAGGGGCAGCCCGCCAAACGGCCCTATTGGATGCGGCGGCTAACTTGGCGGAATATCTTGGTTCGAGAATTCCTTTTGGGGCCGACCACCTCGTTGTGAGCCAGAGTTTGCTCCCATTCTTATGGAAACTGGGTTTTCTTGGTGGCAGAACGTTTGACGTACTGATGACTCGTCAGCCGATGGCTGAACTTCACGACTTACTTGATACCGCACTTGCGAGACATCCCGAACGGTCCCTCTTGGGAGACTTTCGTGCTCCGAGCCACATTGTTGATGCCGAAACTGTCGGATTGGCAGCCGCCAGACGATTGGTTTCGCCTCATCGGTCTCTGGTGTCCGGAGATCCTCGAAAGGTTCTGGTGGATTGGGTCATGCCAGAGCCGAAAAGGTGGACTCCAGGCGACATGGTCGTATTCCCAGGCCCTACCGTCAGCCGCAAGGGAGCCTACGAATTGAGGCAGATAGCCAAGGAAATGAACATGAAGATTGGGTTGATGGGATCTGAATTGGAGGGTCCCGATTTTTGGGCCGACATAAAAACCATACGCATCGAACCAGGATCCAATTGGCTCAACAAGGTAGCCCTGGTCATCCAGCCCGCTCTTATCGAAGACCGGCCGCGAGCGCTTCTTCAGGCAATTGCATCTGGGTGCCCGGTCATCGCATCCAAGGCGTGCGGCGTCGGAGGACTACCAGGAGTGACCGAGATAAGCGGTCCTGATGTAGATCAAATCGGCGTTGCCATTCTCAGACTTGGTTTAGTCAACCGAATTGAGAATTCGCACCAATTCCCAAATGGATGAGGATTGGATGCGTGAGGCGTTAGCCGACGCCAAGCAAGCCGAGGCGCACTCTCACCCCTACCCAGAAGGTCACGATCGTAGGCGTCGTCATGCTTCTTTATCTCGGCCGTCATGTATTGCAGCGGACTGGGCTGGTTTGACTTCGCCGCCAAAGCGCGTGTGATTTGGCGCTAAGGCGGGCTTATGGAATCGTCAAACGTGTCTGCAAAGCGGAGTGCCTATGATTATCCAGTTACCTAATCGTACAGCTTGGGTCTCGGATCACTGGCAATATGTGAACCGAGATGACCCGAATTCTATGACGTCACCGAGTTTAAGTTGAGCTTGGCCGGTGATTCGTAAACCATTAACCCGCGTTCCAGTGGCGCAACCAAGATCGACGACTTCCAGTCCGACATCCGTCGCGACAAATTCAGCGTGGTGGGGAGAGATGTATGGGTCGTTGTAGAGGCAGAAGGCATTTGTGTTTTCTCGACCCACCCCGTATCGCCCGGGGGGGAGAGGAACCTGTTGACCATAAGCATCCATTAGGATCTTCGATGGCAGTCGAGAGGAAACGTACAATGGCTGAACAGGCTGCGCTTGAGGTACCGGCTGCACTGGTTGTGAGATGTAGGCTGGATAGCTCGGCTGAGCCGGCTGATTGGGATACGTGGGATAGCCTGAGGGCGCTACTTGACCAGGCTGATTGGGGTAGGTGGGGTATCCGGACTGTATGGGCTGGGCCGGTTGCACGGAATAGGTTGGGTAAGGGGTCTGAGCAGGATAGATTTGCTGGACGGGCTGGAAATATCCCTGTGGACGCGTTAATCGGTACGCGGATGCTCCGAGTGTAAAGACCAACTGCGCGTTGCCGACCGAAATGGTATCTCCAGAGTTGAGGGTTGCCTGGGTCACCGGTTGACCATTCAAGAGGGTCGAATCCTTTGCCTCTATAATGAATTGATTTCCTTGACGCACGACTACCAGATGAACCGGCTCGATTCCTTGGAATCCAAACAAGGGAATCTCGCACCCCTCGGCCGAACCGATCCTCGTTACAACGTTGTCGATGCTCCAATCGCGATATTCGTTTTTTCCATGCATCAGGCGAATCGTGGCTGCTCTTACCCATTCGTCGGCAATGAGCACTGTGATCCCAAACGCGATCCCAACTGCGATCTCCACCAACCGCCAAACCGGTACCTGAGCCTGCATTGCCGATTCAGATGGAGCATCCACCGACGCCGCCATTCCGCCGATCATCTGGACGCAAAACGAAGCCACCGCTGCCCACTTGACGGCGAACATCGCCCGTTTCACGCGTTCGGCGGTTAGACCGAGGGCCAGTGTGATCGCAAATGCGATCCCAATTGGCACCAGAATGCACCATGACAGCATCGCAAGCAGGCTCCCGAATTCAACGGATTGGCTGGAGGCGGCGAGCCCGATCAGGTCCGCGGAGGAGTCGGTGACGAAGTTAAAAAGCCCCCCGATCGCGGCCCCAAGCACTCCGGCAAAAGCGACCCTGGGCACGGATCTCCTTCCGAGGGATAGGGCAACCGAAAACGAGCCGCATATCAGTGCACCAAAGGCGATTCGATTAACCGCGCCCCATTTCGTGCCGTAAGTGAAGAGCGTTCTCGGATCGTCACGGGATAATCCAGGCCACGCAAGCGTGCTTTCATAGGGCTGGGCTAGCTTGAACGCGATGATCGCGGCAAGCATCCCAAGTACCGGCAATAAAATATACTTTAAACTCCGCATCCGCCCCGACTCTTCGGACGTGTCGAGGAGTCTAAAAGTTTGCGCACTTCTATGTCACCAGGTCCCTTACGACGTGTCCATGTACGTCTGTTAACCTGAAGTCCCTCCCTTGATAATGATACGTGAGCTTGGTGTGGTCAATTCCAAGTTGATTGAGGATCGTGGCTTGCAAGTCATAGACGTGAACCGCACCTGGAGTCAAGTTCTCGACGCTTGGGTCAATGATCGCCCCGTCTTTATCCACGATGTTGTAGCCAAAATCGTCTGTATTGCCGTAGACGATCCCCGGTTTGACGCCTCCTCCTGCCATCCAAACCGTAAACGCCCGCGGATGGTGGTCACGACCATAGTTGTCTTTAGTGAGCGGACCTTGGCAGTAGACGGTTCGGCCAAATTCTCCAGCCCAGATCACTAGAGTCTCATCCAGCAACCCCGTCCGCTTTAGATCCTTGATGAGTGCGGCACAACCCTGATCGACATCTTTTGCTTGGCTAGGTATATCGCCAGTTAGGTTTGAGTGGAGGTCCCAGCCGCGATGAAATATCTGGATAAAACGAACGCCTCGCTGAACCATCCGCCGTGCAAGAAGGCAGTTTGCGGCAAACGTTCCCGGTTCGTGGGCGTCCTTGCCATACAATTCCATGGTCTCTGCCGTTTCTTTGCTGAGGTCCATCAGATCGGGAACGCTCGACTGAAGGCGGTACGCCAATTCGTATTGCTTGATACGCGCAGCAATCTCAGGATCTCCAAATGCCTGCAGTTCTTGGTTATTGAGGGCGTCGACGCTATCGAGCATCGTGCGTCGAGTTGATCGATCCATTCCGTTGGGATCATTTAAGTAAAGAACCGGGTCGCCCTGGGATCGTAGGGCAACCCCCTGATACTCGCTTGGAAGAAAGCCGGAGCCCCAGAGTCTGGGATAGACGGCCTGATTCGGCTTGTTGCTCGAAACCTTGCTGTGGAGCACGACATAGGTCGGCAGGTTTTCATTCAAGCTGCCCAATCCATAGCTAAGCCAAGAGCCCATGCATGGACGGCCCGGTAACTGGCTTCCAGTCTGAATATAGGTGGTAGCTGGGTCATGATTGATCGCCTCTGTCCACATCGACTTAATGACGCAAAGTTCGTTCACCACCTGGGCGGTGTATGGCAACAGCTCGCTTACCCAAACTCCCTGATCTTGATTATCATATTTCTGAAACTTGTAGCGAGATGGAGCGATCGGAAATCGAGTTTGGCCACTTGTCATGGTGGTGATACGTTGCCCGCGACGCACCCTGTCCGGCAGGTCGGTGTTAAATAAGTCGTTCAGCTTCGGCTTGTAATCCCATAGATCCAATTGGCTTGGACCGCCGCTCATGAAGAGGTAGATCACCCGCTTGGCCTTTGGCGCGAAATTGGGAATGCCGGGCAGGCCGTGATGGACTTGGTCGCCGAAGGCCGAGGCCAAGTTAGCGACGCCACTCAATCCGCCTACGGCAAGCAGGCGGCTCAGCGCCGCCGTTCCCAGTCCAAGGGTTGCGCGACCGAACAGTTGTCGACGCGTCATCATCAATTCTGCTTCTCGAATGGGATCCATGGTTAGTGTAGAGTCAGGAATTCATCGGTGTTCATGAGGGTCGAGCAAATTAACATCCAAGCTGCTTGCTCAGTTGGTGAGACGTTTTTTGCCTGGGGAGCATCCCCTACCGCGAGCAGCTTTTTCGCCGCGCCAGCGTTACCGATATACGTTTGACGGAACCGGGAAAGCTCCTTGCGTACGATAGACAGTTCAATGGGGTTTGGGAACCGTCTAAGAGTGATGTCGAATGCCAATTGAAGACGCTGCTCATCGTCACCCTTGGTCGCCAAGAGCCGTTGAGCCATCGTGCGGCTCGCTTCGAGGAACGCAGGCTCGTTCATCGCTGTCAGTGCCTGCAGTGGGGTGTTTGTCACGCTTCTGCGAACAGTACAAGTATCTCGAAGTGGAGCGTCAAATGTGACCATTACGGGCGGTGGTGCGGTGCGTTTCCAGAACATATACATGCTGCGCCGGTAGATCGAATTGTCGTGGTCGCGCATATAAATATGCGTCCCGCTCGCCGGATCCGAGGCGCCTTCCCACAACCCGTCCGGTTGATACGGTTTGAAGCCACGGCCACCCAATTCCTCAACGAGAAGTCCGCCGGAGGCAAGAGCCTTATCACGAATTACTTCTGCGTCGAGCCGAAACCTTGGACCGCGTGAAATCAGACGATTCTCAGGATCCTTCAGGAATTTAGCGGCAGTGATTCGCGAACTCTGCCGAAACGCGGCCGATGTCACGATCATTCGATTGAGTTTTTTGACACTCCAACCGTTTTTCTCGAATGAGGTGGCAAGGTAATCCAGAAGCGGCTGATTCAACGGCCACTCGCCTTGGCTTCCAAAGTCATCAGTCGATTTGACAATTCCAGTCCCAAAATGTTGTTGCCAAATGCGATTCACGAACACTCGGGCAACGAGAGGATTGGTGGGTGACGTAAGCCATTCGGCAAGCCCAAGCCGGTCGTGCCTTGCTCCGGGCGGGAGTTCTCCTAACGAGGGTGGGATGTGTCTCGTTACCGGGTCGCCTTTCTGATCGTATTGACCGCGTTTGAGGATAAACGTGGGTCTCGGAGTAGGCATCTCTTGGGCAATGAGGCTCATTGGGATAGAGGACTCAAGGTTCTCTTTCGACTTGAGAAGCGAGCGGTACCTGACCGCGTCGCGAGATGCCGGACCCGCTGTTAGAAACACCGAACGGAGTTGCCGGAGTGTCTCCGCATTCGTTGGCGCTTTACGATACGCATTTAGAGCGTCTGCGACTTCTTGTGACTGAGTGTCGGTCAGTCGTATGTTAAGTCCGTCGATTCCTTCACCGTTGATGACTTTTACGATCAACTCGTTGTCACCCGATAAGAAATTGCCAGTGACCTTGTCGATTGCTTCTTTGACGCCTCGGTTGACCTTATTCGAGTGAATTAATTTGCCGTTTAGCCAAACACGGACGGCATCGTCGCTTGATACTCCAAACGTCAGCGATTGAGCGGCAGGGAACGTAACCGTGCCTCTTACGTAAACTGATGAATTGTCCTTGCCCACGAGGTTGGCCTCGTCCTTGCCGACCTCAAACCGAATGGGTTTCCAATGAACATCGCCGCCTTGACCGGGCTCGGGCGGCTCTGCTTTGGTGAATGCCTCATCGAATGTCGGCGAACTGTATACCGGGCTAATCATCCAATCGCGGGTTGCCAGTGGGGGCTTGTGATTCTCCTCAAACCATTTCTCTGCTTGTGACGGACTAATCGCCTCCCTTAGCTTGTCGATTTCGTTTGAGATCTTCACAAGTTGAGCCTCTTGTTCGGGACTGGCAGCTCTCATTACTGGGGCAGGCAGGAGAGCATTGTCGTCCAGTGGCTTATCCTTGGTGCTGTCGAAAAACGCATACAGCCCGTAATAGTCCTTCTGCTTAATTGGGTCGTATTTGTGATCGTGGCACTTGGCACACTGCACGGTGAGCCCGAGAAAAACGGTTGAAGTGGTGTCAACCCGGTCAAAGGTGTTACGCGCCAGGAACTCCTCTTCGATTGCGCCGCCTTCGTTCGATGTCAGATTGGCTCGGACATATCCGGTGGCAATGAGTTGTTCGGTCGTCGGATTGGGAAGCAGGTCGCCTGCCAACTGGTAGACGGCGAACTTGTCAAAAGGTAGGTCCTCATTGTAGGCTCGCACCACCCAATCTCGATACGGGTAAATTCCACGCTCGTTGTCAAGTTGCAGGCCATGAGTGTCGGCATATCGAACCGCGTCCAACCAATAACGGGCTTGGTTCTCTCCGTATGTCGATTCCCCCAGGATCCGGTCTACGAAGCGCTCATAGGCGCCTGGTTTGTGATCATGGCGGTAGGTTTCGAGATCGGAGTTTGTTGGCGGGAGCCCAGTAAGCGTTTGTGCCGCCCGCATCGCCAGCGTGTCTCTGTCGGCCTCTGGCTCCGGCTTGAGCCCTGATGCGTCCAGCTTTGCCATCACGAATCGATCGATAGGGTTTCTACACCATTTGATATCGCTCACCGGAGGTAGTGAGGGCATAGTTGGTGGGACATAGGACCAATGTTTCTCGTACCTGGCGCCTTGCTGGATCCAGTGTCGCAAGACCTCAATTTGGGCCTGTGTAAGCGGTTTGACTCCAGAATCAGATGGAGGCATTCGCATCATTGGGTTCTTCAGGGATACCCGTTCGATGAGATTGGATCGTTCCGGATGAATTGGAACGATGGCTGCGCCGTCTCCGAGCTGTTTCGTTGCACCCGCAAATGAGTCCAGTCGCAACCCGGCCGCTGCCTTCGTGACGTCGGGTCCGTGGCATTTAAAGCACTTTTGACCGATAATCGGCATAACGTCTCGGTCAAAGTTAACCGTAACATCCGGTTTGGTCGACTGACCTGCAACCGCTGCATATCCAAGGGCGCCGAAAGTGAGGAATAGAACGGGAATGGAGGACTTCATCGGATCAACAATGGTCTATAACGTTTGAAGACGCTCGGTCAGCGCTTGCCGTCGAGAAATAGGGCAAAGTCTCCCGGGCCTTTCGCAATGAGTTTCAGCACTTGTTCGTTGTCGAGAGTCTCATTCTGACCATGTTTCGCCGATTCGATCACTTTCAGCGAACGTCTCTTGCCCGCAGGCATGAGCCGTGCCTCACTCTGGTAGGGAAACGTCTTTAATAAGTGTATTTCGTTAATTGCATCGTCATCGGACAGGTCTGCGGAGTAAAGCTCTGGTGAAACTTCTGCGAGCGAAAGGTATGGCGATCCGGGCATGGAGAATCTTAGGTGCTGTTTATCGAAAGCGAGATTCTCATCCTCGGGGCTCGATATGGCAAGAACAATCACCGTGTTGCGCGCTGGGTGTTTAACGCCCAGCGTGGGTTCAACCATCGCCCAATTGCCATTATCGGTCCAATACTCGGTGATCCAGTGTTGATAGAATTTTCCGACCGCCCAAGTGGGCATATGGGCGATCGTTCTGGCTGGGATACCTCTTGCTCGCAGAAGCGCAGCACACAGATTTGCACGGTTGGTGCAGCTTCCGCCGCACTTTAGACCCCTTTTTGCGTCCAGCGCGTCGAAGGCCTCTCCTTTCTGGCCGTTATTCCGGGCCACCCACATGACGACCTTGTGAACGTAATCGTCTCGATATGGGGTTCCCTCGCTAAGCTTGTCCGCCAGTGATTTTATCTCCGGATCTGCCGCCTGCACACAAGCTGTGCTAGCGAGCCAGGGCTGGAATTGTTTCAGCATGGTCCGGTACACCGGTTCAGACGGTACCATGACCTTTGCCGTGTACGACACCCAACCACCTTTTCCTACCGGAGCTACTTTGGCTTCGATTACGGAATTGAGCTTGTCCGGCCGGTCTCGCCAAAGCCAACTCTTGAGCATATTTGGCGGATCACTCTGGACTTTCAATGAGATGACAACTTGTCCTGAGTAATTGGAAGGGGCGGGAATGGTTACCGTGCCAATTAATCCAGGGGTATCGACTTTTACGGGAACTCGAAGCGTGTACTCAGAGAGAGTTGGGCCATGGGTCGGGACATGATAAAGCTGGGGGAAAACCGGCGTTTCGGGTGGCTCTCGATCAATCTGTTGCGCAAGGGCGACGAACGGCAAAATGGCGAGGAGGACCATAACTAAAGTATAGAACCGGATTCCGAATATGGCGATGTATCGCTAAGAGGAGTTGAGCGGCGAACCTAAAATTGCTGACTTGAACGTATAGTCACTGACTTCCGCGGCCTTTTAGGTCAAAAGGCCCTAAAGTTTTTGGCCTCAAGGACGGGTGCATGTTATCCTGCTCCCGTTCAACTCTGCAGAAGTAGGCAGAACTGTCAGATACAGAATCGAAAATGAGAGAGAAGTTTAGTCAGAGTATTGTCCGTAAGTTCGCCATTAGTCTGGGAGCGCTAGCTGCGCTAGCGTCTGTATCAACGGCTCAAGTTCAAGTCACGACCTACCATAACGACATGTGTCGCACCGGGCTCAACCCCAGCGAGACCATCCTGACTCCGGCAAACGTAAACCCAACGTCGTTTGGGTTGCTTTTTACCCTTCCAGTGGACGGGCAAGTATATGCTCAACCGCTCTATATGCCCAACGTGACGATTCCCGGTAAAGGGGTTCATAACGTTGTTTACATTGCGACCGAGCATAACTCAATGTATGCTTTTGATGCCGATAACAATACGGGTGCGAACGCACAACCGTTATGGCACGTCAATTTTGGGCCTTCGGTGCCGTGGGCTGACACGTCCTCTCCGAATATCAGACCCGAACTGGGCATCACCAGCACGCCAGTAATCCTGCCTCAACAACCCCCGATTATCTATGTCGTCAGTCTTACCAAGACCGCGGACGCCAAGGGGAATCCCGTCTACACTCAGGCCCTTCACGCGCTGGATGGTACGACGGGAGCGGAGAAACTAGGTGGACCGGTTGTTATCAAAGGAAGTGTTCCTGGGACAGGCGATGGGTCAATTAATGGAATTGTCCCTTTCAACCCACTGTGGCAAAATAGTCGCGCGGCGTTGCTTTATGTGCCTCATTCGATGGCCAACAGTCCAAACGCGACTCGGTCACCGCAAAGTAGGCTTGCGCCAAGCGCTCCTATCTCCGGCACGATTTACATTGCATTTGGAGCGCACGGAGACGAGCATGCCTATCACGGGTGGCTATTCGGCTTTGACGCATCAAACCTGAACCTATTGGGTGTTCTCAACACAGGACCGAATTCAAAGGCTGAACCGAGCGGATATCCTATTGCGGGAGGCGGCATCTGGCAAGGAGGATGCGGACCTTCCAGCGATGGCGCGAGCATTTACTTCTCAACCGGAAACGGTTTGTTTAATCCAGCTATCGGCGCCTACGGCGATTCGATTTTGCGCATGGCGGACCGTGTGTTCAAAGTCGCAGACTATTTCGCGCCAGCCAATCAACAGTCGCTAGACGACTACGACACTGACCAAGGCTCTGGCGGTGTCTTGCTACTTCCCAATGAAACGAAGGCATCTGGCGGCCCGAGCCTACTCGTTCAGTCAGGTAAAGAGGGAAGCCTGTTCCTGAACAGCCTGGTTAATTTGGGGAAAAACGGCATAACAAACAACGTGGTTCAGGAACTGCCCCATGTGATGGGTAGCATCTATGGGGCGCCCGCGTATTTCAACGGGGGACTCTATTTCGGGCCTTCATATTCGCATATTATTGAGATACCAGTCAAGGGTGGTTGTTTCCCAAATCCGGGACCGATTAGCGAGACTTTGGAGGAGTACTTCAACGTTGGCGCCGTCCCGAGTATTTCATCAAACGAGAAAACCAACGGAATTGTCTGGGCAATTCAGGGTAGCGGCGGAAGTGGAACCGCGGCGACGCTTCACGCCTATGATGCGGGAAATTTAGGTGTCGAGCTGTACAACAGTGGCGCGACTCAAGGTCGCGACGCATTGGCCACCGCGATCAAGTTTCAGACTCCGACCATCGTGAACGGCAAGGTCTATGTTGGATTGGCCTCCGAAGTGGGAGTTTTCGGCATTGGGAAGTGGCCAGCAATGCCAGCGTTTTCGGCGCAGAGCGGACGATATCCAAACCAAGTAACATTCAACGTCACTGAATCAACGCCTGGAACTTTTATTGCGTTTACTACTGATGGAACGATCCCGACAAGGACATCCCCTCGGTTTCATGGCCCCGTCACACTAACTTCCAGTTCGACCGTCAAGGCGCGTGCATTTCAAGATGGGGCTGGAGCTAGCTCGGTGGCAACAGCCGACTTCCTAATCAATCCGACGATTGGATTCGGATCGGGACTTGCGGGAAAGTACTTCGCCAACAATATCCACGGCTCCGCGCCATTCAGTTCTCGTTTGGACCCTCTTATCAACTTTGATTGGCAGAACGGTTCCCCAATTCTGGGAATGGCAGACGATCATTGGAGTGTCGAGTGGAGCGGCTACGTGGAAGCAGAAACGACAGGAACGCACACGTTTATGACGAGTGCGGAAGCGGGACTCCAGGTATGGATAAACGGAAGTTTGGTGATCGACAATTCTGCCGAAACCGAATTACCCGTCTCTAGTGGCACAATTTGCCTTCGCGCTGGCATGAAAAATGCGATCGAAGTAAAATATATCCACAACGGCGGTGGCTTTCCCCTTAGACTGTACTGGTCTGGGCCAGGGTTGACTAAGGAGCTAATTCCAACTAGCCAACTCTATCCGGATTAACTGAACCTGACTGGGTTCGAACCGCTTGTTTAAGGTTTTGTTTCGGGATTCTTTCCCAGTTAAGCAACGATAAGGCACCGTATTTTATGAAAAGATCTTTTGCCGGTATGGCAACAATTGCTCGCTGTGTTCTGGCGGTTTTGACGATAGGATTGGCGTTTTCGGCGTTTGCCCAGGCTCCGGTTGTAACCTATCATAACGACATTAGCCGTTCTGGCCTGAATTCTGCGGAGACGATTCTCAACACAGGCAACGTGAACCCTCAAACATTCGGGCTGCTGTTCAACCTGCCTGTAGATGGTCAGGTATATGCTCAGCCTCTTTACTTGCCTAAAGTCCATATCGTCGGCAAGGGCGTTCACAACGTCCTGTACATTTGCACCGAGCATGATTCGGTCTATGCTTTTGATGCTGATTCCAATACGGGGGCAAACGCCCAACCTCTTTGGCATGTCAATTTTGGGATGTCTGTTCCTAATGGGGATGTGAATACTGGCGACATCAATCCTGAAATTGGGATCACAAGCACACCGGTAATAGGCCCGGCCAGCGTCAGTAACTTGAATCCAGTTCTTTACGTTGTGTCGAAGGTGAAGTCCTTTGATTCGAACAACAATCCGGTGTACACGCAGAAGCTCCATGCATTGGACACCACTTCAGGCGCCGAGCGGTTAGGCGGTCCAGTAGTAATCCAAGGATCTGTTCCTGGAACGGGCGATGGTTCGGTCAACGGCGTGGTCGCCTTCAATCCGCTTATTCAGCAAAGCCGTGCCGCGTTATTGCTAGTGCCGCCTACCACGAACATGAACTTGCCGCCTTCCAAACGGCAATCGTTTGCCTCGCCGGTGAACGGCACCGTCTATCTGTCGTTCGCCTCGCACGGCGATAATGGCCCTTACCACGGTTGGTTGTTTGCCTATGATGCCAGCAACCTGAAATTGATCGGAATCTTGAATACTACTCCCAACGGCCTGACTGACCCAAGCGGTTACCCGCTTGCTGCGGGCGGAATCTGGCAAAGCGGAAGTGGCCCCGCAAGCGATGGTAAAGACATTTTCTTTGCAACTGGAAATGGCAAATTCGATCCCACGACTGGGTCTTATGGAGATTCGATCGTTCGAGTTCCCAATCGGTTGTTTAACATCGTCGACTACTTCACGCCGTCGGATCAGCTAAGCCTTGACGACTATGATACGGACCTTGGAGCAGGCGGAGTCATGTTGCTGCCACGGGTTGTCGGTTCTAACGCAACTCCCAACTTATTGGTTCATTCGGGCAAGGAGGGAACTATCTACTTGCTGGATCAAAGCAACTTGGGCAAATACGGAACGACCGACACGACGGTCCAGGAACTTCCTTATGTTATCGGCGGAGTTTGGGGCGCCCCGGTCTATTTCAACGGAAACATATACTATGGCCCGACATATTCGTCGGTGGTTTCGATTCCAATTAAGAATGCCCAGTTTACGACCAACGGCCCGAATGGTTCCAGTCCTACCGGATACGGTTATCCGGGAGCCTCGCTGAGCGTCTCCTCGAATGGAACTCATAACGGAATCGTCTGGGCAGTGCAAACGGACGGGTATGGAAACGGTACACCGGCGATTTTGCACGCTTACGATGCCACGAACTTGGGTTCCGAACTTTATAGCAGCGGCAATACCCAAGGTCGAGATAACTTGGGCCCGGCGGTCAAATTTGCGGTGCCCACTATTTCAAACGGCAAAGTGTATGTTGGGGTTGCCGGATCGGTTGGCGTATTTGGCTTGGGCAAATGGACTGGGAATCCGACCATTGCACCCGCCAGTGGCACTTATACCAGTTCAGTCAAGATCACGCTTTCCGATGCGACCTCCGGGGCCAAGATCTACTACACGTTAGACGGATCTATGCCCACCCAGTCGTCTACCCTGTATACAGGGCCGTTCACGGTGACAACCAGCCTGCTCCTTCAGGCGCGTGCTTATGCGTCCGGATATGGCCCCAGTTCTGTTGTTTCCGCTTCTTACCTTGTGAGTCCGGCCATCGGGAACGGCACCGGCTTGTTTGGGGCGTATTACAACGGAACGATGGATCCCACTGGAACCCCTACCCTAACCGAAATCGATCCAAGTATAGATTTTGATTGGAATGGGAATCCTCCGGTCGCCGGAGTTGGTGGAACTGATTGGGCGGGAGACTGGACAGGACAGGTAGAAGCAGAAACGACCGCAACGTATACTTTCTACACGAACTCGGATGACGGCGTTCAATTGTATGTAAATGGCGTAGAAATAATCAACGATTTTGTGGACCATGCGCCCACTATCGATCAGGGGACGATCACTCTTCAGAAAGGTGTTAAGTATACTATTGAAATAAGATACTACCAAGACGGCGGAGGATCACTTCTCCAGTTGTATTGGTCTGCGCCCGGTCTGCCGATGTCGATCATTCCAACGAGCCAGCTTTATCCAGCCCGTGGTTAACCGACCTCCACATTATTGAGTCTCCTGTGGGGCACAAATATACTGCGTTATATTTGACCTCCGATATACGATCTGTCATGTCCCGCACTGCATTTACACTCATTGAGCTGTTGGTCGTGATTGCAATCATTGCAATCTTGGCCGCCATTTTGTTTCCGGTGTTTGCACAAGCAAAGGCAGCGGCAAAAAAGACCGCGTGCTTGTCTAACTTGCGGCAGTTGGGCCTCGGATTCTTTCTATATATCAATGATAGCGATGAAGTCTATCCAGACCGTCGCGATCTGAAGTCGTCGATGCCGGGTGGCTATCGCCCTTGGACGACATGGCCACCGGTGGACCCGAGAGCCGGTTGGGCTCAAGTGATCTTCGATCCGTATGTGAAGAACGTCCAGATTTGGAGTTGCCCCGCCATTCTGGGATCCCCCTTGTCCGACCTTCCGGAGGTTCTGCAGACTACGCCAACTGGCGCTCCCGTTAGAACCTGGTTTTGGCGATTTGCTCGGATCGATAACCCGGTGCCGTTAGCTTACTGCTGGGGCAAGACCGAAGAACAGGCGCTCGCCGATCTTCAAGCGGCCAATGATCCTACGGTGGGAGATCCACAAGGAATGGGAGATGTCGAACTCGGGGTCGACCCCTATTTCCCTGAAAGCGCTGCTAACGTCGCTCCGACCATGGCTGGCAAGTCGATTCATGGGAACGGACGTAACCGGGTGTACTTCGACGGGCATGCTAAGTTCTTCATCGATTCTCGGCTCGTCGCCAACTAAGCAAACAAGGTTTACGAAACGGAGGTTTGTTTCGTAGCGGTTTGCCAGAGCGCAGCTTAAGGGCGTTGCAAGGTTTGCCTTTTTCACAGTGTGCATGTGATGCAGCCAAATGGGAATTCGTGGTATTCGAACCGGATAAACTACGTCGGCAGCGGGGACCACAGAATGCTCCAATATCTTCTTACCGGCTTCTTGTTCTTGGGCTCGAACTTGCCGAGTCGTATGCCACAGACCTCGGCGGCGCCCCCTATGCGGGCCTATAGCCACTCGATCACCGTTTGGGTGCCTCCCTATGCGGTCGCACAATCTCAAGCTCAGCTTAAGTCCCCAGGAGTAAGGGAGGCGATTACCCATCTCGACCTTCAGTTTTGGGAGCCAAAGAGCGATGGGTCCGTTCAAATGGTAAAGGAACCGGAAGTTGATTCGACCGTCGTGAATAACCTTCGCGACTGGGCGCATCTAAGCGGAATCCGTGCAATGCTCTGTGTCTTTAACGGTGAGGCAAAGTGGGACTGGCCGCTCGCTAAGGCCGCCTTTGGCAGTCAGGCACTGACCTTTGTCAAGGGTCTTGTGAGCGAGGTGGATCGCTATGCCCTTGACGGAATCGATATCGATCTTGAAGGTCCCGCCCAATATGAAGGGGATAAACCTGCGTTTCTTGCTTTCATGTCCACGTTGTCAAAGGAACTCAGGGCCAAAGGCAAGCAACTCACTGTCGATTCGTTCTGCTACGTCTGGAACGCACCCAACCAAGGCTGGTGGAACGACCTGTTTCCTTTGGTCGATGGGATCAACTGTATGGGGTACGAGGAGACGGGGTGCGCGGCAACTGAATGGAGGTCGTATGCATCGCTTAAGAAGGCGGCGGGAGCCAATGCGTCCAAACTCCTTATCGGCGTGCCATCTAATCGGGCCAAGTGGCAGGGAAGTTCTCTTCAAGACCAAATCGACTGGATTAAAGTCGACGGAACCATGGGTCTTGCCATCTGGGATGCTCAACTCCCCGATATCGGATGGAAGTCTCCGCACCTCCTACAGTCTCTCCTGGCAATAAGCAGCCCTAAATAGCAATTCGTCGGGCAACCGAATCCTGTTTTCTCAGTGCTTAGCGCGCCGCTACTGATAGAACCCGACCCAATTCAGTGAGGATCGATTGTCTGCTAATCGGTTTAGGTACGAAGCCATTCATCCCACAATCGAAGCAGACCTTAACGTGTTCAGGCATAACGTTGGCGGTAACACCGATCACCGGTGTTACCGATGTTCTACGGATGATTCTGGTGGCCTCTATGCCGTCCATCTCCGGCATATGAACGTCCATGAGGATAAAGTCGAATACCCGGTCTTTAAGGATCGTAATTGCTTCACGACCGTTATCGACAATGTCGACCGCGCAGCCAAGGCTCTCCAAGATGCCTTGAAGGACCATCTGATTCACAATATTGTCTTCTGCAATCAGCGCACGCATTCCCTCCAAATTCATGGAATTTCCCAGAGAGTCGGACAATCCTGGCTCACTGGAAGCGGCTGGGCATGGAAGTTGGACTAAAAACCAAAAGGTCGAGCCGACACCCGGCTTGGTCTCGACACCGATCTGGCCACCCATCATCTCGATCAGTTGTTTGGAAATCGCAAGGCCAAGACCAGTGCCGCCCGCCTTCCGGGTTGCGGAATCGTCAATCTGGGAAAAATGTACAAAAAGCCTCGAAACGTCTTCGTCCGCAACACCGATTCCCGTGTCGCGAACTCGGCAATGGATCTCAATCGTGCGCCCCAGCTTTCGCAGGTTCATTTCTACGTCGACTTGACCACGAGCAGTGAACTTGACCGCATTACTGACAAGATTCATGAGAACCTGTCGGAGCCGACCCCGATCCCCCAAAACGGCAAGGGATTCCTCGCCACTGAACATGCTGGAGATCAGGATTCTCTTGGTTTCGGCAGGGCCTTGGAATAGACTGACCGTGTCGTCCAAGATCAGCTTAGGAAGGAACCTCTCACGCGTCAGCGTAAACCGACCAGCCTCAATTTTGGAATAGTCGAGGATGTCGTTGACGATGGCCAGGAGCGCTTCACCCGACGTGCGTATGATACTGGCACGTTTGCGTTGTTCGGGCGCCAAGTCCCCTTCCAGTAACAGGGAAGCCATTCCGATAACCCCATTCATGGGTGTACGAATTTCGTGACTCATGGCTGCAAGGAACGCACTCTTAGCTTGATTGGCTCTTTCCGCGGCTTCTTTCGTGATCTGCAAATCGTATTGCATTTCGCGCATTACTGTTATATCGTTGATAACCGCAACAAAATGCTCTACTTGACCCTGCTCGTCGAGAATCGGAGAAACAACAAGCGACACCCAGAATTTCTCGCCAGATTTCTTGTAGTGAAGGATCTCACACTGAAACGACTTCGCTTCGCTGATGCTCTGACGGACAAAATCCACCATCTCCGCACTGGTTTCAGGTCCATATAGAAACGAGCCTGGCTTTCGTCCAATCACTTCGTCGAGGCGGTAGCCGGTTTTCTGTTCAAATGCGCGGTTTACCCACTCAATTTGCGCGATGCAGTCAGTGATTATCACAAGACTATCTGTGTAGCTCGCGACGAGGGATAATTTGGCCAGTTCAGCCTGCGACTCCTTTCTAGATGTAACGTTGTATAAAGTCCCAACCATACCGCCATCTTCGAGCGAGCGTGCTGACAAGTCCATCCAATGAATGACTCCACCAAGGTCTACTAACCTCAGTTCTATCCTGGAAGGGGACATGTCGGCTGAAACCGATGGCATGAATTGACAAAACAGGGGCCTATCTTCGGGAATGACATAGTCTTGAAGTGTCGTTCCAAGGCTTGATTCAAGACTGTAGCCAAGGATTTCCTGCCATGCTCGATTGAGGAACCGAATGACTCCCTCGCCATCTGTTTCAAAGACAACCTCAGATAGCAGGTCGATGCGGCGGCCCATTTTCTTCTCGGACGCGACAAGCGCCTCCGTCAGGCGATAAGCGGCCTGAATATGAAGATCCGTTCGCAGGACCTCATCCTCAGAGGCTGTGGGCTCGTTCATGAATGGGCTTAAGCGGCTACTACAGGCGTGATCTCCTCAATGACCTGATCGCTGTCCATAACGTCAGCATATAGGGGAAAGATGTTCTGGCAATAAAAATCTTGTTCAGCCGGTGTTCGGGCGGAAACACAATCGGAGACGATCGTGACTCGGTATCCCCGCTCATAGGCTGCTCGACCGGTCGAGTCGATGCAGAGCGAAGTTATCATCCCCGCCAATAAAAGGCGCTTAATCCCTTTTTCGGAAAGCACACGGTCCAGTTCGGTGTTTGAAAACCCGTTAAAGCCCTGCTTGCCATTCACATAAATGATTTGGTCGCCGTAAGCAATGATTTCGGGAATTGTCTCTGCACCCGGAGTCCCCGACCGAAATGCTCCGGATTCTTTGATAGTCCCCAGAATGCCCACTGATTCGGCTAGTCCGCGATAGTCCGACGTCAGAATAATCGGCGTGGAGATGACCGTCATTCCTGCGCTTATCGCGGCGTTCAAGAGTTTAATCGTGTTTGCGAGCGTCTGATCCACACGGTTTGCCCCTTCGATGATTCCGCGTAAGATGCCGTTCGTGGCGAAATAGTCGTTCTGATAACCAACGAGAATGATTGCAGTTTGCCTGGTATCCATTTGCCTAGTCCTCAACGATCAGGAAGTCAGAATCAATGGTTTTTTGAGCGTGTCCTTTGCTTACGACAATCTACGTAACCTTAAGCCAAGTTGATCCCGATGCAACAATAAATCTAGCCTACTCGATCCTGGAGTGCCCTTTTGTTTCATTGCAGATTTGCCTATGATGAATACTTTACTACGATTTTATTTTGCAAGATAATCTTCAGGACCCGAATTAGGTCTTAACACCAGTCTCCGCCTATCGACGTCGAATGAATCCGGTAAGTTGGTTAGATCTCTTTGAATTCGATCGTTTTGACTTTCCCGTTTTCAAGATGAATGCGGTCTTTTCGATTTCCATAGTGAATTGAGATTTCTTGACTGTGACTAGAAACAAACCACGCCTGCCGTAATTTTCCGTCGATCCAAGCCAGACTCACTTCAATTCCGCCGCGCGCCCTCAAACCGCGAACATGTCCTTTGGGCCAGGCAGTGGGCAGTGCGGGAAGCAGGTGAAGTTCCCCAGCATGGCTTTGAAGAAGCATTTCCACAACTCCTGAGCTAAACCCAAAGTTCCCATCGATTTGGAAGGGTGGATGGGCATCGAATAGGTTGGGATAAACTCCGCCGCCACCACTATATCCCGTCCGATGGCTTCGAACTGGACGCAAAGCGTCTTTCACCAACTTAAGGGCGTGATCGCCCTCAAGGAGTCGAGCCCAGAGATTGATCTTCCATGCCAGACTCCAACCTGTCCCCTCATCTCCTCGAATTTCCAGGGATTTTCTTGCTGCGGCAAAAAGTGCGGGCGTACCAGTCGGTGTGATCTGGTGGCTGGGGAACAGCCCGTAAAGATGAGAAACGTGACGATGATGCTGTTCAGGGGCGTATTGGTCCCAATCGTCCAGCCACTCTTGAAGCTGGCCGTGTCCCCCAATTTGCATCGGCGCCAGTTTGGCCCTTAATGACTCCAATTCGGATCGGAAGTCGGGGTCGATGCCAAGGACGACGGACGCTTCGATGCAGGCCTCAAAAAGGTCCCGAATAATTTGCATATCCATGGTCGGACCAGCGCAAAGACCCTCTCCCGGATGGTGAGAGTTCTCCGGAGAAGCGGACGGGCACGTAACCAGCCATCGCTTTTCGGGGTGAGAAACCAGCGTATCTACAAAGAACTCTGCCGCTCCCTTCATCAGGGGATAGTGCTGTTTGAGCCTGCTGACGTTGCCGGTGAACAGATAATGCTGCCAAAGGTGAGTGGACAGCCATGCTCCGCCAGTCGGCCAAATTCCCCAAGCGGCGCCGTCGATGGGAGCGGTGCCTCGCCACTGATCGGTGTTATGGTGCAACACCCATCCCCGGGCCCCATAATGGACCTTCGCTGTGTTTTGTCCGGTCTCTGCGATGTCAAGTATCAGGTCAAATAATGGCTCATGACATTCTGAGAGATTGCATGTTTCGACTGGCCAGTAGTTCATTTCGGTGTTGATGTTTGTGGTGTACTTTGAACCCCACGGAGGTGTTAGGCTGTCGTTCCAAATACCTTGCAATGTCGCTGGCTTTCCTCCTGGGCGAGAACAAGCGATCATGAGGTAACGACCGTAATTGAAGTAGAGAGCGGCCAGTGACGGATCCTGATCGTGCTGATAAGCATCAATGCGATCTTCGGTTGAGCCTGCCCCGACTTCTGCCTCGATATGGAGCGATACTCGATGATAAAGACGCTGATGATCCTCAACATGAGCCCTGCGCAACTGCTGGTAGCTCCTCTTGCTAGCGGATTGTAGATGCTTTTTAACAAGTTCCAGTGGGTCGCCAGTTAGATTCCGGTAATTGACAAAATTGGTGGAGATGCCGAGAATGATCGTCGCGGACTTGGCCCTTTCGACCCTAATCCGATCGGGCATGCTAACGACCTTGCCTCCGTTTGTGAGGATCTTCGCGCGAGCGATGAACGTGACTTGCCCGGCAATTCCTTCCGATTCGGTGCTGATGCCCCTCAGTTCAAGTTCTGTTTCAGAGGCCTTAGCTGTCGCGCGTTGAGGGCTCTCAAATCGTGCGATGAAGGAGATCGCGTCCGGTGCATCGGAGGTGACATGGATAACAACCACCTGATCAGGGAAGCTGGCAAACGCTTCGCGAGTAAATCGAACTCCATCCTGCGAATAGGTCACCCGGTGAACTGCCGAGTCGATATCGAGTTCTCGCTCATATCCCGACACTGTGTGGTCGGCGTTATCAAAATCGATGTGCAGTTCGCCTGCTGTTTGGTACTGCAACTGGCCCAGAGGCACGCTCATGAACTTGCCATTGGCAAGATCCTGTGCTTCCGTTATTTTTCCATCGAAAATGAGACGTCGTATCTCGGGGAGGGCGCCTAAAGCTTCTGGATTATCGTAATTGTGAGGCCCGCCTGCCCAAATCGTAGATTCATTTAGTTGAACACGCTCCGACGGTACGGCGCCGTAAATCATCGCGCCCAAGCGGCCGTTGCCAATCGGCAGAGCCTCCGTCCATTCCTCGGCAGGCGTCTGATACCAAAGACGGGAGTTCTCTCGGTCAATGGGATCTATTTTCTCTGCTTCATACGCTCCTTCTCGGTTGGAGAAGTTTGCCGTGTTGGCAATGCCTGTAAGAGGGCCAGCGGCGAGAACGTTCAATCCGGCGGCCAATACTTGTCTTCGACTTGGGGTACTCATGTGCGCTTTTTCGTCTGATATAGTTCGTTCGTGGCAAGCTTCAATCCTGCCGTGGAGCGGTCATTGGGCGATTCCAAATGCTTCTTCGACTTGATTGATGCCTGGTCCCTTATATTTGGATGCTTTTGCACCTTTTGCCTCGACAAATGGTTGGCCGTGAGTATCCAATTTCACCAATTCGAACTTCGATTTGCCTGAGGTTAGGCGCCAGCGATACCATCGGGCATTCATCCAACCGACCTTCGCAGTTGGTCCGATCGATGCATCTAGAGTTCCTTTCAACTCTGTGGCGCGTAGCGTCTTGTAGTTTTCCAGAGAGGAATAGGGAGGCCGATTTACTTCATATTGCAGGACGCCCAATCCGATCAGAAAAATGACTCCTCCTGCGATTACCAATGGAATTTTCGCCAATTTGGTTGGCATGGTTTGCTCCACTTTAGGGACGATAACCTGGAGAAAGACGAAGGCGACCAGGTAGAGGCTGCCAGAGACAATAAAAGGCAGCGTATAGGAGCTTGTGAGCTGAACACATCTGCCGACAAAAAACTGCATGACCGAGACACCGATCATCGCAAAGCCGTTAATGGCGCCAACCGCCATCGCCATCGAGGCCTGTGGAACTGTATCGGAGATCAAAGTGAACAGATTGCAACTCCACCCTTGATGGGCGCCGCAAGCAAGGGCTACCAATCCGACCGCCCAATAAACGCAAGGAATCCCGGCGATCGCCGGATGGTCCACCAGGAATCCAACCGATGCCACCGGTGCGACTGCAAAGGCGAAGATCAACATCGGTACCTTACGTGCTCGATTGAGGGGCACGCCTCGCTTTAGAAGGTTCGAGGAAAGCCACCCCCCGAAGATCGAACCCATATCTGCGACGATATAGATGACTGGGATCGCAAAGGCCATGAACTTCGGTGAAACGTGGAACTGGTCGACCAGGATCTTTGGCATCCATGCAAGGTAGAACCAAACCGGAGCATCCGAAAGGGCCTTAGCGATTGCCAGGCCATAGACCTGGCGCATCGCAAACAACTGAGCAAAGGAAAGATGAGTCTTAGATTCGTCAGGCTCGCTTCGAATGTAGGCCAATTCCGATTCAGATACCTTGGGATGCACCTCCGGCTGGCGGTAAATCGGGAGCCAGAAAAAGATCCAGACCATCCCAAGAGTGCCAGTAATCAGGAAGCAAGACCGCCATCCAAGCGCGCTGGTTGCAATCCAGACACCGACAATGGGCGCCAAAATGGCTCCAACGTTAGACCCAGCGTTAAAGATGCCGATACCGGTTGCTCGCTCTCTCTTGGGAAACCAATCGGTCGTCGTCTTGACCGCACTCGGGTACATTCCCGATTCACCAACGCCGAGAAGGAACCGAATACCCACGAAACCGGCCAGTCCTCGTACGAGAGCATGGCCTGCAGAAGCGATGCTCCAAAGCACAAAAGCACTGGTAAGGCCGCGACGAGTACCCACTCGGTCAATGAATCGACCGACGAAAAGCATGGCATAGCCGTAGGGAAGGATAAAGCTCACGTTCAGAAGTGCCAGATCGGTCGGGCCCAGTTTAAGATCGTCTTCGAAAAAGGGCACTAGCACAGAAAAGAGCTGACGATCTAAGTAATTGACCGTCATTGCAAAGAAGATAAGGGCGCAAATCGTCCACCGGAAACGAGTGGCAGGTTGTGGTGGAGTCATGGTTTTTGGGACAAGTCTTGAACGGGCCTTGTTGACAGAATTGGAGGATGACCTAACCGAATTTAAGGGGATGCAGATGATGTTCGGGGTGAAGTATCGACGGTTCCGGGTCTTCTACCCGTCGGGTTCAGCAGCATATAACTCCTGGCTGGAGCCAAATAGTCCCGTTCCGAGCCTCGGATTCGGGACGGATGCAGGAAGTTCTTCTTCGGCTACGAAACGCTTGATCTCGCTAAGCTCATTAGCCCTTTTCTGGAGCAATGTTTCAAGTGACTGGTGGGCTTGCTCCAATTGTTTATGCGCTTCGGTAAGATCCCTTTCTCTTTCAACTAGCAAGAGCCTTTCTTTCCGCAGGGCTTCGCCAAAGAGGATGATTACTGCGCCTACGACAAGATAGAGTGCCAAGCTAACTGAATCCCTGATGTCGCTTGCAACGAGTGAGAATTTCTGCTGAGTTAGAACATAGGCTCCGATGAGTCCAGAGAAAAGCAGGGCAAATACACCGGGCCCCTTGCCTCCGCGCCATGTGCCATAGCATGTACCTACGAGCATCAACGTGTAACGAGCACGGTCTTCCAGCAAGGAATTCGCGGTGTACTGAATGACCGCGATCACGGTCACGATCACCAGCGTTTCCACGAAAACCGCAACCGTCTTCCAGCCACTGCGCGTTTCGCCTGATGTCAAATAATTACGTTCCTCAGCTTCGGGGACCATTCAATTCGAACGACTCTGGGGCTGCTACCGATTGGTTAACCTGCCCCATGAATACAATAGACGGTCGGTAGGCTTAATCCGTTTGACTAATTGGTTGACGTAACCTTCTTGAACTCAAATTTGACGCCCGCCATATCCTTGAATTTCTTCCGCTGATCGTCTGTAAAGAGCTTGTCGATTCCAACCGCAAACTCATCGTTGATTTTCTTCATTGCGGCCTGGCCCTCCTCAGGAGATCCGCTTTGAAATGCATCCATCATCTTCTGGCGTTGGTCGTCTTGGAGCTTCTTGATCTGCGTTTTCTGGTCATCTGTTATCGCCAGCTCTTTGGAAATTCCTGGGTTGGTTGCCGCGATGGCGCCGTTAAACTGGATAAACAACTGTCTGAGTCGCTTGTTTTGATCGTCGGAAAGGAGCTTTCCGCATTCGTCGTCATATTTGTTGTTGATCTTCTCGATCTCGGCCTGCATCGCCTTCATGTCTCCATTGGCTGCGCCAAATGCTTCCTGGATATCGGGTCCAAGCTTTTCCAGTAAAGCATCGATCTTGCCGTTTGTGTCCGACGACGTCTTTAGTTCTGCTCTAACTTCCTCGAACAGAGAAAGTGTGAGCATAGTCCGTCCTGCCAACGGGCTGGGCCGATGAAAAAAATCCTGTGCACTAACCGTTCCGACCACCAGAGAGGCGGCGACAATGAATAGAAGTCGTCGAAGCATGCTTTGTCTCCTTACAACACTGAATCTGACAATGCTCTCAAGGATGCATTCTATCTTAGCGAACGGTGGTGTGCGCCAACTTTTTGAGTCAGGAACGGGCTGACTGCAATTCTCCATGCTTCTCGGTAGAGTGGGTCGCTCGGCCCAACATTCAGCGCGGCTCCCGTCCACATTATATGGTGCTTGATGCCGCGTAGAATGACTGGCGTTAGCGCGTCGAGCTTTGGACGAATCTCCGTCGCAAGATTTGGAACAGTTGCGAACTTGGGCCGGCCGTGCCAGCGCTGAAGAAAGGATCTTTGTGCGACCTTGCTTGCTTCAATTTGGGCCTCGAACACCTTTACTGTAAGCTCGACATCGGCTCCCAGCTTGACTGCCATGCGTACGGCTCGATGGAGTACATCTCGCTCTCGAGGTTCGTCCTCGACCGCCGCACCCGAGTTGAATTTGGCCATCGCAACTGCCTTGGCCGTCATCAGCCTTTCTCGAATTGCCTTTAATGTGTCATCAGATTGAGACTGAGAGAATGCAACGGATTCGCACATGACCAGGATTAGGGCCAACGTCCACATACGCATAGATCAAAAGCTACCTTAGTCTTCGAATGCGTTGAAGTTTTTTCAAGGAGGGTCAGGCGTCGAAAAGCGATTCATGTCGCAGTTTCGGAGGTTCGCGAACCTATATGCAACCGGAGGCGTAATACCCGCCATGAAGCGCGCCAATGTTGGAGTCCGACTCCTTGTCTTAAGTTTCGTCGGGTTTGCTGCCTTGGCTGGCTACATGGTAATGAGTCCGGCGCCCAAGAGCTACTCATTCGTTTCGGTCAATCATCCCGTCGACATGTGGGGAAGTGGTCATGACAAGTGGGCTTACTACGCCATAGGTAAAGGCTCGACCGCGAGTCTAGCTGCTTTGGTTCGGAAGAGCCTTGAGCCACAAGGATACGTCGAAGACAACTCGGTACGACCATGGTATCGCTTTGTAAAGGGTGACATCGAGGTTGTGGTATGCAACCATGACGAGTTTGCGGTCAATCGCTCGCCCTTCGGAAGTACGCTGGTCAAGCAAGATCCCAAACAGACACTTGCTCGCCTCAGGCCCTCGGCGCCTAAGAGCATGACCCCATCGACAAAGTTCCCATGCTTATTAGTCAAAAACGGCCCTGGCACGTCTGAGTCGCTGGTGGGCTTTCGACTAAAGAAGCTGGTCCACGGCTGGTAGTAGGACTCCCGACCCCGGGCAATGCTTCAGGGTCGCTCCTAAGCGGTTTTTATGCGCTATGTCCGAACCTGGATTCCGGCATACATGAGGAAGCTTGGATTATCGTCGTTGGGACTTGCAAACGTCCTTCCGGCTGAGAAAATAAGGGATTGGTTCTCGGAAAGATCTTGCTTAAAGCCGATATTCCAAACGATTTGGTCCTCTCCGAACGAAGACGTATCGATTAAGTGAACTTCTCCCAAGAGGGCAAAGCTCTTCGTAAAGTCGTACTCGCCACAGATTCCAGACCAATACTGATTGTCGGCGAACTGGCGAAACATCACCCCAGCCTCGGCATCGAGCTGGAGGTTTCCAAACGACTTCATCACTTCTAAAGGAAGGAAAAGATCGGTACCGGGATCGACGGCACCCAACTGGGCTAAGCGTTGGTTGCCCACAAAGATGATCTGCGGGTAAGTCGAGAGGGCAGGACGAGTCTTGGAGTCGTTCTGAAACCGCCATTTTACGCCCCAGTTGGTATATCCAAGTCCCGTGAAACTCGTGCTGCCATCACCATTGAAGATTGTCAACGGGCCCTCCAGTTTTAGCTGGACATTGTCTCCATAGCCGTAATTCAAGTCGAGGTGCGGCAACTCATACACTACGCCGGTCGCAAGACGGGTCTCTGTGAATGCGATGTTAATTTCCCAATGCTTGTTTCCTGGGGTGCCCGGATCATCTGTGATGAGGGGAGGTCCCCCTTGGGCAAAAACCGAGGGGGCCGTAAAGACGAATAGAAGGAATAAAACGAATTTTATTGCGCGCGATTGGGCAGTAGATTTTGAGGAGAACATAGGAGCAGTCAATTCCATAAATGGCTGTCAGGCGTCGCTGCCTAGTTCGCCAGGAATTTGACGCGATCTGATGAGCGTTTGTCACCACCCGCCTAAACACGCCAAGTAGATGGATGATCGCTGTTTAGAATCTTTGGCAAGTCACCAAAACAGGTGCTTCCTAGACCCCATTTTTGGCTTGACCTTGGTTGACAGCAGAATTACTCGGCGCCGGGCTAGGCGTTGCCGGCACAACGGCATTTCGGATGCTTGTAAGTTTATTGAGCATGTCAAACCAGAAAGGCGCACCAAGGCTGGCGGCAAACGCAGTAATGAGAAGTCCAATAATCTTAGACGTCCAGTCGATTGAATCGCTCTGTTGGTCTGCGGGAGTCCCTGTTGAATCGGTCCCGCCAGTCTTTTTCGTGGGCCAGCCCATTAATGCGAATGTGTCTTGTGACGCAGCATCATTCGATGCTCCGGTTGAGCCGGGCGGGTTGGTTGTGGTTGGCTGCCCTGGCAGTTTCTGTGCCTCCTCCTTCGCGAGACCCTTGGCGTCCACGATCATCTTCTCGCGCGCGACCGGGTTTGTCCAGAGTCGGTTCACAATCATGATCGTGTCTGCGTTGCATAGGCTAACGATAATGATTGCAATAAAGAAAATCGTGATTTGAGTTCGTTTCTTATACCAGTCGGAGGCACGATCCATCGCAGCATTAAACCAGTTTTCAACATTGCCTCTGAACTTATCGAGATCATCGTTTGCACCGACCACGAACGACAGTAACAGTTGCTTCTGCTTGTCGTTGAGTGGCGCGTCATTGATAGCATTGATGATGCTATCGGTTGTGGGCGGGGTCACTTGCGCCTCTGCATTAGCGGCAGGTGCACTATTGGCCGCGTCCGTACCTTTATCAGGAGTCGACGCCGCTGGTGAAACCCGTGGCGTAAGTTCGAGATGGTCCGCCAAAGCGAGGGAGAACAAATTCGCCGGTACGAATTCGGGGAGAGAGCCGGGCCTGCCTGGAGTCAGAGAATCAAAAATCGGATGTTCGTAGAGGTTCTTTGCGAACTGCAGCCCCTGTTGATCGCTTCCAAAAAGCCCAAGCAGCACCTTTTTCAACGTCTGTGCACGAAAGGACAGCGCCTGGGCTAGCCACTCGTTAAACGACGTGCAGGCTAGCGCCAACATGATATAGACCACTATGAGTCCGACTGCGACGTCCAGTATCGGCGTTTGAAACATGGTCCTCTCCCCCTTACCAACTAACGACTACCAGAGGACTACTTCGTTAACGACATAGTCAGTGTCCGAGTCTAATCCTGCGATCGTCGATTCTGGGCCTTGGATGATATCGGCGGACGGCTTCCAGTCGCTGTATCCGTTAAACCCTCGGGACTGAGATAGCCACGTGTAGTGGACAACCCCTGCGCCCTGCAGATAGGAGCACGTCGCACCAGAACCGTAGACCCCAATAAGCAGGCCTGCTGCGGAGAACTGAGCATGGACTGTCGTGAAATAATCCAGAATGGCCCCCGAGATATCTGCGTCTGCGGCGTCGTAATCCACGGCAAAAAACACGGGAATGGTCGCCGGCACGCCGAGACTCGTAAATGTCGCCAACGCATCGGTTGCATCGGCAGTACCTTGCGCAGCAGAAAAATACCCTACACTTGTCGGATATCCATTCTCATAAACCAATCCGAGCGCCATTCCTGGTACCGAATGGACGGCCGATATTTCGTCAGGCGTCAGCTGCTTGTTAGGAAAGTTCTTGGTGTTTGGCGAGATATATCGAATGATCCCATGGTAACCAGCGGAAAGAATATTGTTTATGTTTCCGAGGACAGACGACGTTGTGTCGATTGCTTGCATGCTGTGTTCTCCCTTGAAGTGCCAATGTGAAAAAGTATTTTACCACAGAAATGTTAGGGTATAAATAAGAAATTGCATATGGCTAGGCCGAATGGAGCAGGGCTCGGTCCAAGTAGCGCTGAACATCGACGGCTTGTCCGGTGTGGGCAGACTCAATTGCCGCGAATAATAGGGCGGCACATTGAATATTGTCCTCTAACTGAGTTGCCGGAGGGGGCCCTCCATTGAGCCAGTCGCAGAACTGCTCAGCAATCCAAGGGTTCATCCAAACCGGTCGCTCTAGGAGCGGCTTGATTTCGGCAACAGGCGCACTGGATGGGCCGCCCCGAAGCAAGCGAACAATACGGCGATCCAGTTCGAGCGTTCCATCTCTGCATTCGGCACGGAAGTACTCGTCCGTCCAACCGTTCATGGTAGAAGCATTGGCTTTGGCTCCTTCGTAAAAGCACGAGACGCCATTCATCATCTCCATCGTGATGAGCCCGGTACTATCGCCAGCGTACTCCCCCCACGGTGGGTTCCAGGTTTTCGCATAGACGGTTTTGGCATTCGACCCGGTGAGTGATCGGAAAATGTCGAAGTGGTGAACCGTACCCTCAATCAGCAACGGGTCTGGAATGCGGTGCCTAAACTCGCCCCAACTTGCGAACGCCCGACAGTTGTTAGTGAACCTCCCAATGATGTAATTTAGCGGCCCGTACTCACCAGATTGAATCAGGTGCTCAAGGGTCTGTTTGTCGCGATCAAACCGATGGCTCATCGTTACCGCCATCTTCTTGCCGGAGCTTCTGACCTTGTGGTAAATCCGGCAACACGCCTCAATGGAGTCCGCAATCGGCTTCTCGCTCAGGACATCCATATCGTGTGCCAGCGCGAGATCGACGATGGATTCGTGACTGGCAGGGGGAACCACGACAATGGCAAAGTCTGCTTGGTGGTTGTCGAATGCTTCATCGGCACGGGAATAAAGCCGATCACTCTGAAGGCCCAAATTCGACCGGACGTCTGAAAGTGCCGATTCACTTTTGTCGACTGCCGCAATCGGAACTGCTTTTCCGATCTCCGCCAACCGTGGAAGCACTTGGCGGCACCAATATCCGCCCCATCCTCCGACGCCAACGATGATATATTTGAGAGGCTTCATTTCTTACTTTGATAGTTCGCGAAGAGGATGACCCTGGCAATCAGCTCTGCCTTGCCCCAATTCACTGATCGGTGGAGGCAGGTATGTTCAGCGCATTATAGTGGGCAAAATGGACAGGCGCAACTGGTCGAACCCAACATCGCATCTGCAAAATCAGTGAATGGGTTCGAGTTAGTGCGGAAAGTCTGCCGGAACGGGCCTAAATGCCACGGGGTGTCCTTTAGCTTTTTCGCGATCCAAGTGGAGGTGCCCGATACGTCCCCCGCTTGGGGTTTCATCTTCAAACCAAAACGCCTCAAGGTCCTCATAGACCTCCAACACATCGTGTTCGTCCCCAGCCCTGGTACACACAATGTCACCGGCTTGGACGTAGAATTCGATCCCTTCTGTAAGCACTTTTGCCTTGCCTTTGAACACTAACCAGTATTCGTTACAGTCATGATAATGTCGATCGAACGATCCGCCGGATGTCGATACCTTGAAAATCCCAGCCGAGGTCACCCCACACCATTCAGGTCGGTTCTCGGCGCTCAAGTTCTGCGTTCGGGTCCGAATTACTGGCATTACACTGGTGGGACAAGCAAGCGACGTTTAGAGGCGAATAGGTTCAAATCTCTGATTCGTCTTGCCCATCCAACTCCTTAAATATCAAGATTCTACGCTCACTCTTCGTCTTCCTTGACGACCCTCACGATACATCCTCGCATTTTGGGTTCGACGAAGAGATAGAGTTTCGAGTGACCCGCGGTGACGATTCCGCAGGCTGCCTGCCAGTCGTCGACGACGATGTCACGGACGGTACGCCGTGGTTGACCCTTTAGCTGGTGAGCCTCCAGCCGATCGGGTGATCCATAGATGACGATTGCCTCCACCGACTCTTCATGCGATGGGAGGAGTTCCTGGAGTTTGGAGTCCCAACTCTGAAATGTCGCTTCGTCTACGAAGAAGCGGTTGTTGAGTTGGTCTTTCTTGGCGCCGAACGACTTCAAGAAGATCTTGTGCATATGTCGGGGAATCAAGCCTTCTTGAAACTCGTCAAATGCGGAGTCGGTTGCCTCCTGGTCGAGCAAACGAGGAGTGGCCCATAGCTTTTTCCAGAATGGAAGCCGGTTTTCTGGAGTTACTGTCTTTGCGAGCCTTGCCATACCCTAGTGTAGTCGCTGGGCGACTTGGAACCGGTTATTATTAGTAGATTCATCGCGCCAGAGCGAACTATGCTTACCGCACTTATTCTCTTAGCAGCCGCTTCGTCATCTTTGAAAGATCGTTTGGCCACCGAGTTCACGAATCCACCGCTTTCGGCCCGACCTCATACCTGGTGGCATTGGCTAAACGGCAACGTGACGAAGGTAGGCATCACCGCAGACCTTGAAGCCATGAAGCAGGTTGGAATCGGCGGAGCTCACATGTTTACGGTCGACCAAGGAATTCCTGCGGGACCGGCGAAATATGTTGGGCCATTGTGGCGAGAAATGACCCAATTTGCCGTGAAGGAAGCCTCACGACTCGGATTGGAGCTCACCATTCATAACGGAGCGGGTTGGTCGAGCAGCGGGGGCCCTTGGATTCAGCCGGCAGACGCGATGCAAGTGATTGCCTGGTCCGACTTGAAGGTTCACGGGCCGATATCGTTCTCGAAACCCCTGCCTCAGCCAACCGCGCCTCAAGTTGATTCGAACGTACCGTACTATCGAGACATCGCCGTCTATGCTTATCGAACACCGGTTGAGGGGGACGTCCAGAATCCGAGACCGTCGGACTTTCTTGCCAAGACGGGAGTCATTCGAGGTGGTGGACTGCATGTGGATCTTTCGCCATTCGCCTCTGGGGCAACAATTCCGTCAAGTGAAATTCTCAACCTAAGTGATCACTTAAGCGCAGATGGGCAGTTGACTTGGGATGTTCCCGAAGGGGATTGGACCATCTTGCGCGTCGGCCATGTTCCGACCGGAGTACACAACCACCCTGCGCCGCCCGAAGGCGATGGACTCGAAGTGGACAAACTCAGCAAAGAAGCGCTTGACAAGCACTGGGCGGGGATGATGGCCAAAGTCATCGCTGACTCAAGGCCACAGGTAGGGAAGGCCTTTGACGGCGTGCTGATCGACAGCTACGAAGTTGGCACCCAGAATTGGTCCCCCAATTTCCGTCATGAATTTCTGATCCGCCGGGGATATGATCCGATTCCGTATCTGCCGGTCATCGCTGGACGGACAATCGACACTAAGGAGAAGAGTGAGCGTTTTCTTTGGGACCTGCGACGGACGATTGCCGACTTGTACGCTGACAACTACTACGGTCACATGGCAGAGCTTGCCCATCAAAATGGCATGAAGTTCTTGGCCGAGCCTTATGGCAATGGCGGGTTTGACACTATCGAAAGCGGCTCGAAGGAGGACATTCCGATGGCCGAGTTTTGGCTTGGAAGCGGGGGGGCGATGGAAACCACTAAGATGGTTTCCTCGGTTGGCCATATCTATGGCCGACCCATTATCGGCGCCGAGTCCTTTACGAGCGACGTCCCTCCCGGAAGATGGCTGGAACAACCCTATGATATGAAAGCGCTTGGAGACTTGGCGTTTTGCAATGGAATCAATCGGTACATCTTCCACCGCTACGCGATGCAGCCATGGTTGAACCTCAAGCCGGGAATGACGATGGGACCATGGGGAACGCATATTGAGCGCACTCAAACCTGGTGGATGGAAGCCGCGACCTACATGAAATATGTGGCTCGCTGCCAGTATTTGCTTCAGTCCGGCGGATTCGCTGCTGACGCTTGCTATTACTATGGTGAAGATTCTCCGAACGACCTCGCCTATGGTCTAGGCCTTGAGCCCAAGTTGCCGATGGGATACGACTATGATGGATGCGACGCGCACTCCGTAAAGTCGATGACGGTTCGCAACGGCCGGGTTACGCTTCCCAGCGGCATGTCGTATGCGATCTTGATCCTGCCGAATACGAAGTTCATGACACCATCGGTTGCCCGAAAGGTGAAACAACTAGTTGCCGACGGTGCAACCGTCGTCGGGCCGAAGCCGATTCAATCTCCTAGCTTACAGGAATATCCGGCCTGCGACCATGAGGTTCGTGCCATTGGAGAAGCAGTCTGGGGGACCGGGGATGATAGCAGACCCTTGACTCATGCTTATGGCAAGGGGCATGTGTACTCCTCGACATTATTGTCTGAAGTGTTCTCTGCAATTCTTGTCAAGCCGGACTTCTCCTATTCGCCCCACAAATTCGGCGTCAAGTTGGTGGACATTCATCGCCATTTACCGAATGCCGAAGTGTATTTTGTTTCAAATCAGAATCAGCGTAATATCGGCGTAACCTGTACGTTTCGATCTCACGGGCTTGTTCCGGAGCTCTGGCACCCCGAAACGGGCATTGTTGAAGACGCTGTGGCGTTTAGCGAGGCGTATGGGCAAACCATGGTGCCTTTGAATTTCGGTCCATCGGAGTCCGTTTTCGTCGTCTTTCGCAAGCCGGTCAATGGTCGGCATTTGACGGCTTTGGAGCCAGAACGCGCAATGTCGGCAGTTCCAGTCGTCCCCAAGATCGTCATCGAGAAGGCGCGATACGAGTCGGCAGAGGGGCAAGGCGCCGACGTCCCCGATAAGATTCGGTCGATGGTTCAAGAGGGGCAATACGAAATACCGGCTTCAAATTCAATCTTTGGCGATCCGGCTGTCAATGTTGTTAAGCGCCTTGTAATCGAGTATCGACTTAGTGGGAAGGCAGTCAAACGAACCGTAGCAGAAAATGAGACCCTTAATTTGACGGAAGCCCATAGCCCTGCCCCGGTTCCGCCTGCCTACATTGCGGTGAAAACCGGACCAAGGTCTGTGGATCTCACCGCCTGGCGCCCCGACCGATTTGCTATCGATGATTCCCTAGGGCATCATCAGACGGTTCAGGTGAGTCAAAAACCCGACAAGGTCAAACTCGATGCGAATTGGCGCCTGACTTTTCCACCTAGCCTTGGCGCCCCTGGTTCGGCCTTCTTTCCGAAGTTAATCTCTTGGCCGGAAAGCCAGGTTACAGGAATCAAGTACTTCTCCGGAACCGCGACATACTCAAAGGTGTTCAACCTTCCGGCTACGTTTATCGGTGCAGGCAGAGCGGTTCGGCTTGATTTGGGGCATGTCATGAACTTTGCCACCGTCATCCTTAATGGTCGGATGGTCGCGACGTTGTGGAAGCCACCGTTCACGTTGGATGTGACGAATTACGTGAAAAAGGGAAGTAACCGCTTGGAAGTCAAGGTGACCAACCTATGGCCCAACCGCCTCATCGGTGACGAGCATCTGCCCCCTGACGTGGAGTGGACATCGGATGGTCATCTCGCCAAGTGGCCCGACTGGCTCCTAAACGGCCAAGCTCGCCCCAAAACCGGACGCATCGCCTTTGCCACCTGGCGATTTTGGACCAAGGACTCACCACTCCTGGAGTCAGGCCTAATCGGCCCAGTTTCGCTGGAGTCAGTTAAGAAGCTAACCGTGCGGTTTTGACCTGAAAAAGGTCGGGGGATTCGCTTCCCACTGGCACGTATTGCTGAGCAGTTTCGGCACTATTGGTTTGTCTGAAAGTAGATCTATTAGGCCTGCTGTCGAGACTTCAGATCTGTCGTCAGACGTAATCGGCGATGGGAGTGGTGACCGTGCGACCTTCAAGGAGGGGCCAAGACTAGTTGTGTTTCTTGCGTTTCGGGATTTAAGGGGGCAACTGGGATTACGTGCCACATTTCGAGGAGTTCGGAGCAGGCATGTCGCCTGTGCCTCAGCCTGGAACGGCCACTCTGAGATAGACTCTATGCTGTCCGGGTGACGATGACCCTATTAGACCACCTCAAGCCTGCTTTTCGAGCCGTAATCGTAAATTGGAAGCCGATGTTGCTTATCCAGGTGGGGGCGGTGGCTCTCGTACTGATTTACTACCAGTCGACGAGTTTGCAGACTTGGTGTGCCACGCTCGGCGCGTATAAGGAGAGGGGCGGACTGCCTTTTGCAGCGATCGCGGGAGCGATTGCCGGGGGAATCGTTCCTGAAGTCGCCAAGTTCGTAACAAACAACAAAAGCAAGCCCCAGAATTGGCGAGAAGTCGCTTGCGTTGCCGCCTATTTCGCCTGCATGGGACTTTCGGTGGACGTCATGTATAACGGCATGGGCCATTTGTATGGCGGGGATCATCATGTCGTGACCGTTCTGAAGAAAACCGCGACGGATATGGGGCTTTTCTGTCCAATTGCGGCGGTAACGAGTACGGTTCTCGTGTTTACGTGGAAAGATAACGGCTTTTCGTGGCCCGCGACGAAGATCGCACTTAGGAATGGCGGCTTCCTCGACCGCTATGTAAAAGTGCTCCTCCCTAATTGGATGATGTGGATCCCGGTTATCAGTGCGATTTATTCGCTGCCTGTCAATCTACAATTCTTAACCGCTCAGTTAGCGGAAGCGGCGTGGAGCCTTTTGGTTGTACACATCTCTCAGGGTGAAAACGCGAAGGTGACGAAATGAAGTTGTTGATTTTGGGTGGGACCGTATTTCTTGGCAAGCATATCGTGGAGTCGGCGATTGACCGAGGACATAGCGTGACGCTGTTCAATCGTGGAAGGAGCCGCCCCACAGCGTTCCCCGATGTCGAACAGATCCATGGTGATCGAGACGGCGGGCTACAAGTTCTTGTGGGCAGAGAATGGGATGCCGTCATTGACACCTGCGCTTATGTCCCTCGTGTCGTCAGGCAATCGGCGCAAGCTCTGGCCGACTCCGTGGGGCACTACACGTTTATTTCTTCGATTTCTGTCTACAAAGAAGTGGAGAAGATCACCCTATCTGAGGATGATCCCGTCTCGACCATTGAAGATCCGACGACTGAAGAGGTGACTGGCGAGACCTATGGGCCGCTGAAGGCGCTTTGTGAGCAAGAAGTGCAAAGCGTTTTTGAGAATCGTTGCCTCATCATTCGTCCGGGCTTAATCGTCGGTCCAGACGACATCTCCGACCGATTTACCTACTGGCCAGTCCGTTTTGAACGTGGTGGACACGTGCTTGTACCCGATCATCCAGAGCAACCGATGCAAGTCATTGATGTCCGAGATTTAGCGGCTTGGATCGTCAAATTGGTAGAGCGCAGAGTCTTGGGCATTCTAAACGCGGCAGCACCGGCCCAGCCCTACTTGCTAGGATCTTTGCTTCAGGCAATTCGAGACCAGGTGAATCCTTCGGCAACACTTATTCGGGTCTCTCCCGATTTCCTGAAAGAGAAGGAGGTCGGGCCATGGATGGAACTGCCTCTATACCTGGGAGGCGATCCCAAAGAAGATCCCATGATGAGGGTCGACCTCTCTCGCGCACTCTCTGAGGACCTCACCTACCGTCCATTATCCGATACAGTCCGCGATACCTTGGAGTGGGCCAAGTTGCGCCCGTCTGATCACAAATGGAGAGCCGGTCTTTCCGCTGATCGAGAGTCGGCATTATTGGATGACTGGAAGAATCGATGCAGTCCTTCAGCCGGCGCAACCGAGTGATTGCTAGTAAGGGCGTGTACCTCGTGCGACATTCTGCGTTGTGTTTAGAGCCCACGGTAACGACGTCACTGGTCGCGCCAACCTCGGCATTTGGATCTCAAATGCCTGCAAACGTGCCCGATAGGTTCAGTTGAATAACCTCCAAAATTGTCATGTCTCCAATTGACCGGTATCAGTGAATACTAGAAATCGTGACGGAACTCTTGGCCCCATTGATAACGCTTTGGAGCTTCGCGGCCAACCAAGACGAGGTAGCGATCGTCGCTCGAATCTATAACAAGCCGAGCGAACATCGGGCGTCCCATTACGAAATCTACTTGTGCGGATTGCATGGTGAACATCGAAGAGCGGTTGCGCAACCTACCGACCCGTATCCACGTCTCTGGTGGGCAGACCATCGCCACCTGCGGTGGGCAGACAGCATTTCTCAATTTGGCTTGGCTGCCGACAAACTACATGTGGCATCGGAATATGACACGGTTTCGGGACGAGTAAGGACAGTCCAGATTCGGGGAGCGGAATTTGCCGATAAGACTCTGCAGCTATTCATCCGTCCGCCTGCTACGATCCACTCCACCGAAAGGGCACTCGACTCAACATTCGCAATTGGCGAAGATATCGCTTCCGGCACGCTTTCGAGAGGTGGCCAATCTCAAAAAATCAAGATCGACGGGAGTGACCAAGGCGCACTGTTAGGAGTCCACTTTGACTCGCAATCCAATAGTATTTGGATCTGTACCGAACTTGGGTTCAGCACTTGGGGGCCAACTTATGACATCTATCGGCTCAACTGGCAGGACGCATCGCTTGAACACGAAATCTACGGTCACAAGATCGATTTCTCTCCCAGACGGCAATTATATGCGGGAGTAGAGCACCGGGAGCTAGCCAAATACTCGTCGAGGAAGCAGGTTTGGGTTGCCAATGCGTTCATCGGCAATTGGCAGACAAAGAAGGAATGGATAGTTCTGGGTGGAATGGTGGAGGCGATTAGCATAGCGCTTCGACCGTGAATCGCGCCGAGGCTTAGCAACAACGTGCTTGTACTCAACCGGGCTAGGTTTACATCGTCGGGCCAATGGAGTCTTGCACCAACAGGCGAGTGCCATCAGGCTGTAACTTCCGCTTGCCGAAGAGAGCTTCCGCCAAATGGAAAAATACTGACACCGGCGACGCGCTTCTTAACCGGGCCAGAACGACGTCCTCTCAGAAACCGCTTACGGCTTCTACATGAAAACCAATCGGCGTTGACAACAACTCTAAGGATTCCGGCACTGGCGTTGGCGGAAATGTCATGGTTATGCTAGATCTGCTTTGACTGGCCAAGAGGAAAGCAAGCAAACTCATCATAAACCTGAGAAGGAATCAGGATTTCTATTCGTGCGGTGGCAGGTACGCAATTGCCGGAGTCGATGCAGTCGGGATTCGTGGTAACCGGGGGCGGTCGAGAAATGATCAATCAGTTATAGAATGACAAGGACATTCTCTCAACTTAGGTTCTTCTTGATTGAGTGGCGGAGATCTGATTCGGTAACTGGCTTGGTGAGAAAGTCGTCCATTCCGGCGGCAAGGCAAGCATCACGGTCTAGTTCTGACGCATTTGCGGTCATGGCTACGATAGGAATCCGCAACCCGTTGCTCTCTTCAATCTGACGAATCAAGGCAGTTGCCTTATAGCCATCGAGAATGGGCATTTGGCAATCCATGAATATAAAGTCGAACGGCGTGCTTCGAAACATCTCGACGGCGTCCAGACCATTGGTCGCCACCTCGACGACGCAGCCCAGGCCGGTCAAAATGGCGTTTGCCACCAGTTGATTCACGTCGTTATCTTCCACGACAAGTACGCGTAGCCCTTTATAGGCCACCTTGCCACGTCTTCTTTCGGGCCCATGGTGACTCGGAACATGGCTAAGGAGGTTTCCGACCGCGAGCCGGAGTTTTTGGCGTCGCACCGGTTTGAGCATCAAGTGGACAAACGGGCCGATCAGATTTGACAGCCGCGAACTCTCTGATCCTACTTGAGAAAGGAGTACAAAGGGCAATTCAGGGGATTTGAGCCGGTTACGGGTATGGTCGATGCGTTCAATATTGATTCCATGAACGGACGACACGTCCACTATGACCAGATCGACCGGACCTCTAACGGAGTCAAGATCGCTCCAAAGAGTCAAATGAAGTCCGATTCCACGGATATTGTCTTCCAATATCGATTTTGTCCTTTGGTTTGCGCCGACGACGGAGATGATCTTCTGAGACGCTTCAAACAGGTAAATCTCGCGAGGCAATTTGAGCCCCTTTTCCAGTTCAAATTCGCACCAAAAGGTGCTGCCGGCATCGACTTGACTCCTCACGCCGATCGTTCCGTCCATCATCTCAACCAGTTTTTTACTGATGGCGAGACCCAGACCAGAACCTCCAAATCGTCTACTGGTAGAACCGTCGGCTTGGGTAAAGCTCTCAAAGATAGAGTCTTGTCGCTCTTTTGGAATCCCAATGCCCGTATCCGAAACTTCGACCCGCACTTTCACTTTTATGTCGGTTATCTGACGGTAGGAGAGATCCACGAAAATCTCTCCCGAAGCGGTGAATTTGGTGGCATTGCCAATCAGATTGATCAACACCTGTCGGACCCGCGTAATGTCCCCAACTAGCATTGTCGGAAAATCGAACGGCGCCGACACGGATAGCTCGACCTTGTTTTCATGGGCGCGAACGGCAAGTGCAGATGCGACATCCTCGCAAAGTTCGATGAAGTCGAACTCCTTTTTCTCGAGAACCAGTTTTCCTGCTTCGATTTTTGAGATATCCAGGACGTTGCCGATAACTCCCAACAGCGCGTCACCAGAAACCCGGATAAGGTTTGCGTACTCCCGCTGTTCAGCCCTCAGTTCAGTTTCAAGCAAAATCGACGCCATGCCCAGGACACCATTCAGCGGAGTTCGGATTTCGTGGCTGATATTTGCTAAGAACTCGGTTTTCGCGCGACTGGCACTCTCCGCTTGTTCTTTAGCCACCCGCATTAACTCCGATTCTCTCTTGGCAAAATCTGCATCCTGTCGAAGAAGAGCATTCTTAATGGCTACGTCTACATCCAGATTCAACGAGTCTTCGGCAAAGTGGAGGGCCAGTTTCAATTCACCGATTGCTAAGTCCAATTGGCCCGACTCTTCGTAAGTTCGCGCCAAGTGTTTGCAAACGGTCCGAACAAGACTCCTGAACGAATACGTTTGGCCGAGTTCCTTCGCTTTCAGAAGGCAAACTAATGCCTCATCCAGCCTCCCAGACTCAAGATAGGACATCCCAAGTTCTTCCATGAGAGCTGCAAAAACAAATGGGCGACCGACTCGGCTCGCGATGTCCTCCACCTGGCTGATGACCTGGGAAATCTCGGAAAGACTCGCGCCTTGGCTCAATACCACCGCTTTGTTCCCGAGTAAGAATGCCTTGGGAAGCTCCTCATCCGTGTCTTCGGCCAATTCCAGGCCCTTTTCAATGTAAGGTAACGCTTCGCTATAGCGCCGAAGGTCGTTTAGACTCCCCGCGATGTTGTTTAGAATATTGACTCGCTTGGAAACTGACAATGTGTCTGCAAATTCTCGTTCGACCTGAAGCGAGTATTCGAGTGCTTTTTCCGCAGCCTTGATTCGGCCATAATAAGCGCCTTCGGCAACCAAGACCTCTGCCAGTTGGGTACGAATGCCTTGGCTACGGGCTATGCTTTCTGCTTCCGCAAGATACGCGAACGCTCCCGCCGGGTCGCCAATGTGGATTCGACACCCGGCAAGGCTAACCAAGACTTTTGTTTTTTCACGATATGCAGCAATCCGATCGCAAATCTCTAGTGAACGTTGTCCAGTTTCGAGCGCTTCAGAAACCCGACCAATCTCTCTGAACAGCTCGCAGAGCCCGCGAAGTATGGTGGCTTCCGCCAGTTCGTTACCATGCTGGCGGGCTACATCGATCGCCTGCCAAGCTCGGGAGATGGAGACATCCTGGATGCCCCCATCCGATGGAGTTAGGCGATGAACGAACTTCTCCAGTTCGTTCTGATCGTCTATCCAGTGCGACTCTTCGATCTCGATCGAATTTGGCTTCTCCATTTAATTCAGTGACAAGTATATGTTGGTTCGATCCCAGTTTCCGGTAAAAATACAAGGCAATCGTAAAGTTGTCGATCTGCTATCGATTGGCATGACGTACGGTTTGTAAAATGAGTATCTGTTGAAAGACTAAGTGAGGCTTATGCGTGTTTGGTTAAGAATCAGTAAGGTTTGTATTGTATCGATGGTCATGGTTGCGCTTATCGGGTGCGGCGGCGGTGGCGGGAACGCTTCGGGTGGTTCAGCGCCGACTTCGAAGACCTTGAGCGATGTGGCGTCTCACCTATTCGGATACGGGCAAAGCATTGTGAGCACTAGTTTCTCTGTACATGGGCCAAAGATGCAATCTCACGGGGTCGCTTTTTTTGACAGTGCGTTGGGTCTGTGGGCTACCGTAAGGCTCGGCTCTTCCGATTTTTACGAGGCACTTTACGAGGATGAGTCCACCACCGTTCCGGCAGGCGACCTAAACTACGCCACGGTCGATATCACCCAATCCCAGTCCGGATCGATATCGGTGACGCTCGGTCGATGCGCGGGGTTGACGGGTACCTTTAATCAGGCGCTTCAGCCGAACGGTTACAACGGAAACATCAACTACAGTATCCCAAATGTCTCGAGTGTCGTATCTACCTTCACACTCAACCTAAGCGGTTCGGGCGTTCTTACCGGTACCTCAACCAATGCGGTTGCGCTGCAATCAGGTTATACGCAAAATGAGAAGATTGTCAACAATGCGGACGGTTCCCTGACGGTTACGACTTCGGATGGCAACTCTTGCCAGAGCGTGTTCAATTTTGCCGCCGATCTTTCGGGTACCGGAAAGATCACTGGTTCAGATCCAGGATTGCCGGCAGTCGTCAGTTGGAATTCGACGGGCGTAGGCTCCGTCACCTACGCCGACGGAACAGCGGGCTCATTTTCTGCTTGGCAGTTAGCTGGATCAACGGCCGGAATCTTTAGGGGCGCCAAATCAGCTAGGAGGGCCCCTTAGGCATTTAGGGCCCCTTGAACTGGGAGGTCGTGGTATAACCGTCGGTGAGCGTCTGCAGGAAAGCAATGATCTCCGTCGATTCGGTAGCCGTTAAGTGGAGATTGCCCAGTTCGGTGGTGTCTTCCGTCTGAGGTACCTCCGGTGGTGCGAAACCTCCGAGGTCCCTCGTGTTATAGAAGTTAATGACCTGAGCAAGTGTCGTAAAGATCCCGTTATGGAAGTAGGGGCCCCTAGCCGCGACATTCCTGAGAGTGGGAGTCATGAAGTTCCCCGCATCCTGAGCTGAACCGGTCGTCTTTTGAAGCCCGATGTCGACGAAGCCGCTGCCCGACGGATTAATGGTCGTTGGATCAGTGTAATAAGGGTTGTTTGGATTCTTCGGCAGGCCGAGGTTGGCATAGCAGAAGTTCGTGAAAAGAGGGGGAGTTCCGTCTGGAGCGGGAGCGCTCGTGTGGCACCCGGCACATCCAGCTTTGCCGTTGAAGACAGCCAAACCGGCTAATTCGGTCGGCGTAAGCTGTGCGTTGCCAGCCAAGAAGGCGTCGTATTTGGATGTAAATGGGGAGATCGCTGGTTCCTTTTCAAAGGCCACGATTGCATCTACGATATCCGTAAAGGCAGTCGACGCGTTACTAAAGACATTGGCGCCGTAGATCGCTTTCATGCCGGCAGCTTCTGGACCGGCGGCGACCTTCGCGACGACCGCCGCTGGTGAGGGGTTGTTCATTTCAAAAGGATTGGTCAGCGGGAAGACCGGCTGGGCGAAAAGAGTCGCTGCACGACCGTCCCAAAACTGTCCGCCAATACATCCTCCTGCTTCGCCACCGGTTATGCTAAATGTAGGCGAGTACGCCATGTACATGATTGATGGAGCGTGCCGATCTCCAAAAACGCCTTTTACTGCGCCTTCCGAAGTGGGACCAGGTCTAGGGTCCGTGAACACTTTGGTAGGGGAGTGGCATGTTCCGCAAGATTCCCCAACCGGATTAGAAAGCGTGGTGTCAAAGAACAGAGCCTTGCCGAGGGAGGCCTTTGTGATTGGGCCGCCCGTCGTTGGCGAGGAGGGTGTGCTTCCTCCTCCTCCGCCGCAACTTACTATCCCGGCAATCGTGCCACTCAGGCCTAACCCGAATATAAACAACCTTCCTACTCGTCGAACCGAAGCCATCTAGGTAATTCTACTAGCCGACCTCAAAGCCAAGAAGTGCGAATCACACTTGCGCGTTAAGAAAGCGCAACAATTAACATCGTCCGAATGAGTAACCGAAACACAGTTGCATCGAGCCGCCCTACAGAATCGATCCTATATTTAGCGACAGAGGCAGTACTCTATTTAAATGGCTCAAGACGAATTTCAATTTGGCGCGGATCTTGCGAATGATGACCCACGGGCCGTTTTTGCGTTTCCGATCCTTACCGAATTGCAGATCCAGGCTCTCGAGCCGTTTGGAACTAGACGCATGGTGCCTGAGAAAGGCTATGTGTGGGTCGCCGGAACACCCAACATGTGTATGTTCCTGATTCTCACCGGCGAGATGTCCATCGTCGATGGGCGAACCGGTCGACCGATTGCCTATCACGTTAAAGGAGAGTTCTCGGGGGACATCGATATTCTCACTGGCAGACCTGCCCTCGTTTCGGCGATTGCGACCACGGACCTTGAACTGCTTGAGGTACCAGCAGACTGCGTTCGGTCTATCGTCGAGCAAGTGCCAGAGTTAGGGGAAGTACTTTTGCGAGGCTTCTTGTTGCGTAGGCAAATTCTCCAAGGAGCAAAGGACGTGGGCCCGTTGGTTGTGGGATCCCGTTACAGTCCAGACACTCTTAGGATCCGGGAGTTTCTATCCCGCAATCGTTATCCGTTTACCTGGGAAGACCTCGAGTCAAATCCTGAAACGACAAAACTACTCAACGAGTTTAATGTCGCAGAGGATGAGACTCCAGTAGTCGTCCTTCCAAACGGCTCGATTGTGCGATCTCCGTCGAACGTTGAACTAAGTGCGGTTCTTGGCATAAACAGGCCGGTTGAATCCAAGATCTATGACTTGTTGATCGTGGGCGCCGGTCCAGCCGGGTTAGCGGCGGCCGTTTATGGTGCGAGCGAAGGGCTCAGTACGCTTATCTTGGACGCAATCGGTCCGGGGGGACAAGCGGGGACTAGCAGTCGTATCGAAAACTACATGGGGTTTCCCCTTGGGCTGTCCGGACAATCCTTGGCAGACAGCGGGGTCGCTCAGGCCGAGAAATTTGGAGCACAGATGATTGTCCCCGGCCGAGTAATCGACATCACGTGCAACGCCCTTGGCGGCCATGAAATAGAAATCGATGGGTTGAATAAAGTCTCTGCCAAGTGCGTCATTCTGGCGCCCGGCGCTTCCTATCGTAAGCTGGATGTCGATAACAACGCTCAATACGAAGGAAGGGGGATTTTCTACTCTGCAACGCATATCGAGAGAACTTTGTGCGGCGACAGCGAAATCGTTGTGGTGGGGGCCGGAAACAGCGCTGGGCAAGCGGCGGTCTACATGTGTGAATCTAGCGCTCACGTGTATCTGGTGGTGCGCGGAGATGACCTACGAAAGTCGATGTCCAGTTACTTGGCCCGCAGGATCGAACAGTCTGAAAAGATAAGCGTGCTCCTCTGTTCAGAAATATGCGAGTTGATCGGAGATACTCACCTTGAGAAAGTAAGGATTGTGGATCGCGTTACCGGCAAAAACAGGGTACAGGCGGTAACCGGCGTGTTTGTGATGATCGGCGCTGTACCGCATACAGACTGGCTTCCAGGGTCGATCATCCGAGACTCGAAGGGATTCATATGCACGGGTCAACAACTTGTTCAGGATGCCAATTGGACGTTGAGCCGACCGCCTTATTACCTAGAGACATCCTGTCCAGGAGTATTTGCGGCGGGCGATGCCAGAGCCGGATCGGTAAAGCGAGTAGCATCGGCGGTGGGCGAAGGTTCGATGGCAGTCACATTTGTACATCAATTTCTATCCTGAATGCGTCTAAATGAAGGTTCACCTAAACCAATGAGCAACCATGATGCTTCGACACCGAACGCAAGTTCTTTCTCGATTCGCGGGGATACTATTAACTTAGGACAACTCTTAAAGGCCCTGGGAATCGTGTCGTCCGGCGCGCAAGTGAAAGAACTGCTATTAGAGAGCGTTGTTCAAGTTAACGGGGAAACGGAGACGCGTCGTGGGCGCAAGGTTCATCCGGGAGACGTCATAACGCTGCCCGCAAACGTCTTGGTAAAGATTTGCAGCAGCGATTAGACACAAAGTATCTGCTTGTCCGAACGAATCCGATGCAGAATGGGTCTATCAAAAGTCGCCTCGTTCGTCTATAATTCTTTCACTTTAGCTAGCATGAATACGAGGTAGTCGCCTTGAAGTAAAACTTGGCGTTTAACTTGCGCCTTGTTCAAGGACACGTATTCGTGTTATAACCAACCGTTTCTTATATCAGTAGGAGTTTGAATGTGTTCCAAGAGTTTATGGAGGACTGCAATTGATTCGTAATATTAGCGCCGGGCTGATTTTCTCATCTTTGATCCTGATGTCTGCGGCGTTGAGCGCGCAGACTTGGACGCCGCTACCCAATACCCCCAATATCAGCGCCTATAACCCATCTCTTCTGACGGACGGAAGGGTATTGGTTCAAGACGGAGACGGTAGCGATTGGTGGATCTTGACTCCCGACATAAAGGGAAGCTACATAAACGGTACTTGGTCGCAAGTTGCGTCTACCCCAGGGTTTGGTCCTCTCTACTATGCTTCCAGCGTGCTTCCTGACGGTCGCTTCTTTGCGATGGGTGGCGAATACAACTTCGGCAACATTGGTTGGTTCAACCTTGGCAATATCTACGATCCGCAAAAGAACCAGTGGATATCCATCAGTGCGCCGAGCGCTTGGACTCAGATGGGTGACACCGGAAGCATCATGTTGCCGCAGGGTCAACTGCTTGTTGCAGATCCCCTTTCTAATCAGTGCGTCATATTCAATCCGGCAACAAGCACGTTTGGGCAGCCCTTTGTTAACGGTAAGGCGGACGGAAACGATGAAGAGGGGCTAGTTCTATTACCAAATGGGAACGTGTTGACGGTAGATGCGGTAAACACCCCGAACTCTGAGATATTCAACTCAAAGACCCTTCAATGGTCAGCAGCCGGCAGTACGATTAATAATCTGGTTCAAGCGTCGACAGAAGAGATTGGGCCTATGGTCTTGCGTCCTGACGGCACCGTAATCTGTTTTGGAGGAGATCAGCATAACTCCATCTATAACACGGTGACGAAGACTTGGACCGCCGGTCCCGATTTTCCCACGTCCACTGCAGGCCAACTTGACTGCGCTGACGCCCCAGCCTGCCTGCTCCCGAGCGGCAATGTTATTGTGGAAACAAGCCCAGGATTCGCCGAGTCAGGAGTCGTCTTCTTTGAATGGAACGGTACGTCTCTAACGCAGGTACCAGGCCTCCCAACATCTGCTAGCGATACCTCGTTCACAGGGAACTTCTTAACGTTGCCAACGGGGGAAGTGCTGTTTACCAACCAAAGCCCGGCGATGTATATGTATACATCGACAGGTCAGGCCAAGTCGACTTGGTATCCCGCAATCACGTCATCTCCGTCGACCGTGGAATCGGGTTCTTCGTACGTAATCTCTGGGACTCTTTTCAACGGCATGTCAGGGGCATCGGCTTATGGCGACGATGAACAAAACGAGACGAATTACCCTCAAATCAGAATCACTAACAACAAAACTGGACACGTGTTTTATTGTCGCGAATTCAATCCGAGCGGCTACATGGTTCAAACGGGAAGTACGGTTGTTTCAACTAACTTCCAAGTCCCAACAAACATCGAGCAGGGAGCCTCTACTATTCAAGTTGTCTGTAACGGGCTAGCTTCCGCAGCCGTCCCAATCTTAGTCGGTCCGCCGGTTGCGGCTTCCAAGGTTTCCACTTACCAAGGAATACAAATCTCGCCAAACAACCCTTCGCTGATTGCGGGCGTGGCTGGCAAGACCTACAACGCAGAGTCGATATCAACTTCAGCAGGTCAAACGGTTTCCATCGAGGCTGATTTCGTCCTGACTTCTTCCTCGATCAGTTCAATCAGCGTAACTGCATCCGGCGCAGCGGTGTCAGGTGTCACCGGGCAGGTCTACCTCTACGACTACACGGCAAAGAACTTTGTGATCCTTGCGGCGACAAACTTCAATGCGAATCAAACGTCGATTTCCGGTAGCGGAACGGGAACGATTTCTCGGTTCATTGGACCAGGAAATGCGGTAAGGGCGATTCTGCGTGGAATCATTCCACCGCGGCTATCCAACATTCCGTTTATTCTGAAAGCCAACTTGATTCAAGTAAACGCCTAAATTCAGTCTACGGAATTTAGGATAATCGTGGGGTCAACCTTGACGGTTGACCCCACGTTCTTTTGTAACTTTATGACCCAGTTAGTCGTCAAGGGTTGAGCAGATACCGTGAACGCGTGTAACTGTTCTATGCATGAGGAACTTTTGCTTGCGCGTGAAGATAGAATTCAAATCAGAAGAGATGAATACTGTTCGCTTGTTAGCTTTCACAACTGGGGTTTGCCTATTTTCTTCGGTCTGCCTTGCCCAAAGCTCTACCCAAGTCGCGATTGGTCCTTGGACGTTTGTTGAAGGTAACAAGACGTCGAGGGAGACGGCGATCGAGACAATCCGAAAGATTGCCGAGCACAAGGGGTTCACGGTGCTACCTCAGGAACTCATCGAGCGCAAACTGGAGTCGCTCGAACCAGCAGTCGCTTACCGAAAGGGCAAGCCTGTATTGGACGACTTGGCGCGATTCGCAAGGGTTTCTCATGCCTCTCGATTGATTTATGGGCGCATAAACTGGCACACGCGTAGCATTTGGGTGGGAACGGGTCCTAAAACCATTTCTACGGCGACGGTCGACGCCTATATATTTGACGCTCGCAGTGGGGAAGTTGTCTACGAGAAAAAGGGAGTGGAGGGCCGAAGCGACGAAAAGGAAGCAAGTCTAAAAGTCATTGCAGACGTCCTCGTAACGCCCGTGGTCACGGTTGTGAGTGGTGGCCCAGCAACTCCTCGGGAACAGCGTGCGGCGCAAATTGCAATTGGCAAGGCCCTAGAGCCTTGGGTACACGGTCCCGCTCGCTGACGCTTCTTGCCGTAATTCGGAACATTAGTAATAGCCTCTTGGGTCAGACGGTTAATAACGCTCTGAAACTCAAGAGGATAATAATGAAAACTGCTCGAATCTCAGCCCTGGTTGCCGCATGCGGCATCCTCTCTACTTTTTGCCTCGCACAAGCACCCCATCAGGTAGCGATTGGGCCTTGGCGGTTTGTTAACGGCGATCGAACGTCGCGTACCATGGTGTATGACACGATCGGAAAGATCCTCGATCATCATGGCTTCAATGTGATTACTCAAGATTCGGTCGATCACCACTTTGGATCCACATTCGATGGCCGACGGCCTTCCTTGGCTGAATTGGCTCAAAATGCCGCCGCACTCCAAGCAAACGACGCGGTCTTTGGCAAGGCTAGTTGGCACACTCGAAGCATCTGGGTGGGTACGGGACCCAAGACCATTTCAACTGCGACGATTGAGCTTTTCGTCTACAGCGCAAAGAAAGGCACGATTACCTATCAGCAAAAAGGAACCGGCCGGAGCGATGAGAAGGAACTGGTTCTAAAGGACCTTGCCGATGTCATTGTTACTCCGTTTGTTACAGTCGTGAGCGGTGGACCTGCTACTCCGCAGGAGCAGCGGGCGGTTCAAATTGCCATCGGCAGGGCGTTCAGGCCTTGGGTTCGCCAGCATTCCCAAACGAGATAGCGAAACGGGCCGAGGGAGTTTGGCTCTTGCCTGATGAAGAAGCGTTCGAGAGAAAATCTCTTGAACGCTTTTAGCATTTGGCCCGGGCTTCCTATGGTTGCGCTTGGCGAGTTTTTAGGTGTATGGTTCCGTGTGGATATCGGACCGGGGCGAATTGTACGCAGTAACGACTTTTTTGTCTCGGGCGGCACCTTGCCGCTTGATTCCGCCAGCTATATCGAGCGTGATTGTGACAAGGTTCTCTTTGGAGCCCTACGAGAGGGCAAGTACTGTTACGTTCTGAATACGCGCCAAATGGGGAAGTCGTCCTTGGCGGTTCGCGTCCTAGACAAACTTGAGGCGGCAGGCTGGAAGACAGTGTCTTTGGATCTGACCCAAATGGGTGGTCGGAATGTTACGGCAGAGCAGTGGTACGCCGGGCTGGTGGCCGAGGTGGGCCGAAGTCTGGGGGTTCGGAGCGAGATTCTCAAGTATTATCGAGAGAATTCGGCGGTAGGTCCCATGCGTCGATTCTTTGGCGCAATTCGCGATGTGGTGCTTGAAGAGTTTCCAAATTCAATTGCAATTTGCATCGATGAAATTGACGCCACTCGAAACCTACCCTTTGACACTGACGAGTTCTTTGCCGGTATTCGAGAGTGCTTTAACCACCGGGTTCGCGACCCAGCTTACAAACGGCTGACGTTTTGTCTCTTGGGGGTTGCAGTCGCGAGCGATCTTATCCAGAACCAATCGACCACTCCGTTCAACGTCGGAGAGCGAATCTACCTCGCCGACTTTACCGTCGACGAGTTGCGAAAGCTTGAATTACCCCTTGGGCCAAATGCTCGATCTGTCGTCGAAAGGATCCACTATTGGACAGATGGCCATCCTTTTCTAAGTCAAAGCCTATGTGCCGCTATCGGGGCGGACATCCATCTGCAAACGCGAGATCGTGTAGATCAGCTTGTAAAAGACACGTTCTTCGGACCCAAGGCACGAGACCGCAACATAAATCTAGCCGATGTGGCCAACCGCGCACTCAACGCGGGCTACAGTGATCCAGATCCAGAGCGGTTTCGTGCCGATCTGCTATCCGCGTACCAACGGGTTCATTCTGGCAAGGCCGTACTGGACGATGAGGGCAACCGGATTACGAGTTTGCTGAAGCTCTCCGGACTCGTACGCTCGACGGGGGGACGGCTTCAGGTCCGCAATCGCATATATGCCCGAGTATTTGACCAGGCATGGATTCGCGACAATATGCCCGGTCAAGAGATCGTTCGACAACAGCAATCCTATCGACGAGGACTTGTTCGCGCAACGCTCATTTACGCCGCGGTGCTGGCCGCAATAGGGCTTCTAGGCGTATCCGCATGGAAGTCCCAGCTTAATGCGATGGCTGCTCGGGTGGCTTTAGATAAGGAGCTGTATGTGGCGGATATGAACAACATGAGGTCATTCGAGCAGGACGGAGATGTTGCTCGAATCGCCGAGGTGCTCGATCGAACTCAACATAGCCCGTACCGGGGTTTCGAGTGGGGATTTTGGATGAATCGTCTGCACGATTCGCAAGAAGAATACACCCTTGATTACTTTGCACCCGGAAAACGAGAGCGAGGAATCCTCTCTTTTGAATCCAAGCTGATTTGCCTTGTTGACGACTTGACCCTAACGGCTTCGGTGATCGATCGAAGAACCAAGAAGCTGATGAAGGTCACGTCTATTCACGCTGGGCAGGAAGTCATTGCTACTCATGCAGGATTTGTTACCGTTGACTTTAATTCGCCATCACGCACCGTTACGGAGATTCTATCGGGAGCGAACCTATCTCGCTTGGATCCTGGTTTCGATGCATTTCCAGTTCAAGAGCATTCCGATTTCATTGCTCTTCGAAGGCAAAAAACCGGTAAGCCAGATTTGGACTGCATCTCGCTCGATGACTTGACGACCGGAAAAAGCAGCTTCGAATATGTTGCCGACAAGGACATCATTATTTCGAATGTTGCCTATTCTTCAGATGGGCGCCGTCTTGCGTTCTGCGAAAACAAACGTGGCGCGCCACAGCTTAACGTGTCGGTTTGGGACACTCACTCGGATAAGAAAATCGATAGTTTTATCATTCCGAGCCAGGGCAGTATCCTTAATCTCTCGGATGATGGGCGCTACATCATCTACGCAGACGGCCTAACATCGGTTCTTGGACGTGAAGTCGCACCGCACAAGGTTGTCTATCGTAAGGACCTAGCACCTGGCGAATCGCCTGCGACGGCGTGCTTGACAAATGGCGACCACACGATCGCAGTACTCGATGGAATCGGAACCGCCTCGGTAGAGTCGTTTCCGAGCGGAGAGCCGATAGGCGCCAGATTCAACGTCTGGAGCCTATCTTCGTCGGCTGTGGGCGCAGAATTGGTAATCTGCTCGTCTTCAGTTCGGATCTTTGATATTCATCAAACAGTATCGGCGAGCGTGCTGGCGAGGGGGTTTCGACTTGGACGGGATGGACAGGGCCATATCCTGGTGTTTGAGCCGAAGCCGCGCGCGATCTTGCGAATTTCGGATCCAGAATTGAAGCCGCTATTTCGGACGACCGAAGCGCCTAATTTCCGCATGTACACCTATAACGGCCGTTGGGAATTGGTAGTCGACCGAAAGAACAATTCCGCGGAGATAAGGGACACGCTGGGAATTGAGAAGCCGACAAAGATAACTCCCATACCAGTCAATATTTCAAGCGGCCTATCAAATGACACAATGGCGGTATATTTCCCTCGCTCCGGCGCAATCGTTGGAATAGCCGGAACCACAGGGGCAAGGAAATGGACTTATCAGCTTCCAGATCCCGAAACATCAGGTTTTTGGGTTGCCCCGGACGGCAAGAGCATCGTTGTGTTCTCGGGAGGCAAATCCGTTATCGTGCTGGATGCAACTACCGGAAAGCCACGAGGAATACTCGAGCCCCACAACCTAAGGCTCTCGAATTTGAGCTTCACTAGCGACGGGAAGGGGTTCTTTACGTTTGGCGCCGATGGGCGTGTCACTCTATGGGACATCAACTCGCTAACGGAACGAATGGAGTTTCGTGGCAACAGCGGCCAACATGTTTCGAGCGCTGACCTTTCGCCAGATGGCAAGCGGGTGGTGACTTCGACCGAGGGAGGAACTTGGTTAATCTGGGATGCGACCACCGGCATACAATTGACCACTATTCATGCATCGATCGGACCCTTGCGTGGGGCGCTGTTTACGTCAGACGGCAAACAGATCTTAACCGTCGGGACGGATGATCAAGTACGAGTATGGAAGTCGCTTGACCGCGATCCCTCTATTCGACTGGCGGTAGACCCCGCTCTTCTGAAAGGCATTAAGCGATAGGGGAGAACGATATAGTTGTCTATTCATGCTCGCAGTAGGCAATAATGCTAGGATCGAACTCACTGGCAACCAGACCGAGCCCTCGCTGAAGCGGGATTATAACCTATGGTAGTTATTCTTTATAAACGAAATGCGTCGCCGGACGATCACGTACTTGATTTACTTGAGTCGTCTCTAAAGGAAAAGGGCGTTAAGGTCTTTATCGACCGCCATTTGAAGATCGGCATGGAATGGGCTCAAAAGATCGAAGAGTCGATCCGAGCTGCCGATTGGGTGATTGCAATCCTCTCGGACGCGGCGAGCGGAAGCGAGATGCTCGAATATGAATTAGAAACTGCCGCCGATGAATTCCGAAAGCGGGGTACTCCAAAGGTAATTCCGATTCGAGTGGGAGATCTAAAGCCTATCGATGGCCCTCTTGCCTCGCTCGTGAACGGCCTGCAATTCGCCTTTTGGAACGACACAAACGACGACGAGCGACTCGTCGGCGAAGTCATCGATGTTGTCTTGAATCAACCTGAAGAGACCGATCCCCATCCAACCAGGGTAGAACGGATCGAAGCGACGGGCGGAGCGGTGCCCGCGACCTCGAAATACTACACGATACGGGACAGCGATGCCGAGTTTGAGGACGCGATACGCGCCAATGAGAGCGTCATCCTTGTGAAGGGCCCCCGTCAAATTGGTAAGACATCGCTGCTTGGGCGTGGCGTTAGTTTGGTGAATCAACTGGGGTGGCGGTGCGTTTCGACGGATTTTCAAGTCCTAAGTTCCTTCCAGTTGCTTCACGAGGACCACGCGATGCGGGTCTTCGCGGCGATGCTCGCCCGCCAGACCGGTTTTTACTACGATTTTGAACACGAGTGGCTCGACGTCTTTGGTCCATCGATCAACTTAGATAACTTTATGAGAGCATTTCTCGAAGACCGCGATGAACCCTTGGTATGGTTCATGGACGAAGCTGATCGAATCTTCGTAACCCCGTTCTCAAACGATTTTTTTGGGGTGGTCCGTTCGTGGCATAATGCGCGAGCCCGTGACCCCAAAGGTCCTTGGAGCCGATTTACGGTGGTGATCGCCTATGCCACTGAAGCCCGTCTTTTCATTCGCGATCTTAATCAATCTCCGTTTAACGTGGGACGGCATATCGGACTGCAGAATTTCAGGATCGATCAGGCAGCGGACCTAAATGAGAGGTACGGGAAACCAATAGAACGTCGTTCCGACTTGGAAGCGCTTCAATTCTTGATTTCTGGGCAACCATTCCTAACCCGTAGGTCTCTTGAACTTCTGGCCACAAAGAAAATGAGCTTCTCGACTCTGATGGATGTAGCAGATCGAGACGATGGTCCTTTTGCAGATCATTTGAGACGCATATTGATCTCTGTCTCGCACAATCCTGCCGTCCTTTCGGTTGTTCGATCATCCCTTTCGATGAAGACCCCTACCAACGCGGATGGCATCGAGCGACTGCTTGCGGCCGGTGTGCTAAGAGAAACATCTTACGGGGGAGTAGATCTCGTTTGTGATCTGTACACCCGATATTTGGCGCGCCACATACCGTAGGTTCGGGAGTTTTATTCGGCTAAGGGCTTGCGGACTACAAGATCTGCTTCGATTTCCTCAAATTTAAGCCAGTCTTCAGCAAAGCGCTTGTAAGCCTGGAGTTCGAACTGATCCCACTGGTCTTTGAGCTTCCCCAGACCCAACAGCGTGTCCTTGAAATTTCGGAAAGGTCTGGAGCGCTCAATGGCACGGCGAAGTTGGGTTTGGGCATGACCGTGTGGCATTGCCTCGACAAAGTCCTCCATGACTCGGTAACCCTGTTTTGAAGGGATTGAATCAACAATTCGGTACCGGTCGGGGTCCTTGTCAAGGAAATCGTCGATGTCGATGTCCTCACCGGAAACCATTCCATCTCCGGCAAGGATCAACTCGCCGCTCCGCAAGTCCAATATCCAAGTGCATTCGAAGTCGTGGTTTTGCATCGCAACCATCATGTCCTCAAGATCAATAACGATGCGGGCGGGTAGATCGCTCATCAGGAATAGGCGCTCCAATCAAATGCGACCGTCATCGAAGTCCGATCGGATCTTAGGCGACCATAGGCCTGATGGGCGTCTGATGGATCGCCATACCAGGAAATTAGGTCCTCAACCTGGCACGCGCCGTTGGCAATCATCGACAGGATGTCACGTATCTCTGCAGGCGAGCCATCCCTGGGCAAAAGTATCGTCAGTTCCTTTCGGAATGCGTCTTGATAGGGAAGAGAGAATTGATCAGGATAAGACCCTTGGATCACGAGTTTAGGGCCATTGATCTCAGTAATCCCCCAGGCTAGGTCCCTCACGGCGGCTAGTGAAAAAGGGAGTACTTTGGGATTGCCGGTAGCGTCAACGACAATATCGGCTCCCTGGCCAAAATGCTCTTGAACCGTTTCCAGGATGGTTCCTTTCACGACCGCTGCGTCAATCCCCGATGCCTTGGCGAGATTAACTCGCGAGATTTCCTGATCCAGACCAAGCACCTGCGCACCTGCTGCACGATGCAATCTTGCAGATAGCATCCCAATCGGACCGAGGCCCACGACTGCGACATGATCGGACGAACTTGATCTAGAAACCCGCACTCCGCGAAGTGCGATGGCGGCCAATTTTGACAAAGACGCGAGTTTCGATGGACATCCAGTCGGAATTGGATAGACACTATCTTCACTGGCGATTGCGTGCGACACGTGCCCTCCCCACTGTAAATTAATGCTCGCCCGTTTTGTGCCGCTTGCGAATACCCGATCACCTACTGCAATATGCGATCCACTAGCCACTGCCTCTACGACGCCGGCCATCGAGTATCCAGGAACGTAGGGATAGGCCACTGATTCGGGTTGCATGCCTGCAAGGCATCTCATTTCAGTTCCGGGGCTGACTCCGGATACTTCCGTCCGGATGAGAACTTCGCCTGCTTGTAAATCTGGAAGTTCAAAGGAAGTCAATTCCACTTGATCATTAGCCGTAAACGCAACAGCATATGCCTTATTCATATCAATGGCTCCTCAACGCCAACTAACTCCGAATACACGTTACCCGGCTATTCGATGTCAGTTTCCCGTTACTTAGACGCGCGGCGGTCCCATTGTTCGGATGCATGCCAGGGCCATTCTTGGCATTTCTATTTGAACGTCGACGTCACCACGAGGTCCGAGTAGAGCCAGAATGATCGATCGAACGTCCCATCCAGGCGTAGGAGAATTCGCGAGTACGCTTACTTACATCCTGTCCATTGATGACTGTCGGAGCCGGGTGGCAACCAGTACGAGGTCAGAAAAGAAGTTACGACCTACCTAGCACCATGCATGCCCCTAGAGGCTTCACAGAGAGTCAATAAGCGGCGAGCGATTAATGGTGTTCGGATCTTGCTGCCCACTTGGCTTCGCGGGTCGCATAGTCCCGTTCGACAACCGGAGGAATGACGATTGTCACGATGACGGCGGCTACTAAAGCGATGGCTAGGAAGATGACTGCCCAAGTCGCTCCGGTATGAATTTGGGCTACTTGCAGGTCAACGATATGCCATCGACTGCCAAAAATGGTGCCGAGGTAAAAGCCAAGGAGGGTGAGCAGGCACGGACTAAGAATCCAAGCCATGAACAAAGCAAACTTTGTCTCGTGTCTCTGGAGCGACTTCTTGAGCATTCTGACTATTTTGCCTAATGACCTCTTGTTTTTGCTCGTTCACCGGGGAATGTTTTTTGAAAGAAACCATCGGAGGACTGAGGCGTCCATCAAACATGCGTAAAAGCTTGTGCTCATCGGTCCCCCTGTTCATGGCCAGTCTTGCGATGGCGACAGCCGGAGTTAGCAAGCAGATGACCGATCGGCTGCCTTTCAAGTTTCAAATTCACCACGCAGATCCTTGGGCCGTCAAAGCGATGTTGGAAGGCTCAGGACCAAGTTCACCCGAGTTGAGCACTTTGTGGTTGCTTGGTGGAGCGAACCAAGCCAGAACCAACCAAGCCGCCATCGGAAATCCACTCTTAACCGATGGCTACTTGGTCGTAAATCCCACTGACAACAGCCTCTGGTGGTACCCGGGTAAAGCAAGATAACACCAGGGTTGCCTTATTGGGATGCCAATACTCCAGTTTGAGTCAACTCAAAGTTCTTGATCGTGTCGGTCTCGAAGACCTTTGAAATGAATGACTGCTCCTGTATTTCCTCAAAAGTCTCTTCCGCTATGATGTGGCGAATGTCTCTATAAATGAGAGAAATTCTCCGGGTTCCGCCACTGTCGTAAACCCATAGCTCGCCGCCGTCTGCCATCATCGAAAGTACGGTTCGCAAGTCGTCGACTTCTCGTCCGATTTCCTCTTTACCGGCTCCAAGGTTTCTTCCCGGTCTCCGTCGAAATTGAAATGCCTCAAGGAGCGGCATCCCTGACTGGAGGTTCTTTCGAAGCGTCATCTCAGAGACGGCGCAACGCTCATCTTGAGCCCACTCTCGAATGGTCTTCGATTCACCAAATATCTCGTATGTTGGCCCATTACCCTCCTTACGACCTCGATTGACTGACAAAGGTGTCGTAAATGCAGCTTCCGGGCTCCAGCCATGCTGGATGCGCCGAATAAACACATTCATTTTTATCTGAACGCGGGGGTCGTCTTTCCACTCCGTGACGGGTTTGGATTCACCAAACGCTTCAATGACCATCGGAGGGCGACTATACTGTCGCTCGCGTCGTTCAACTGGTTGTGTTATTGCTTGAGTGGGATCCCAACCTTCCTGAATTCGACTTACAAGCGTGCCGTACTTGACGACGCACCTTGAATCGCGCGCCCATTCAATGATCGGCTTTCTTTCACCAAATGCCTCTATGGAAGGCATGAATCTACGATAGAGCGGGTTATTACGAATTGAAGGCACTCCTCGATTAAGAATTTTCTTCTAATTTAACTTACGTATACGTTCATTAATACGAATTAATGAAATGCTACGAGTTATCGTTAGCGAATCTTCAAAGTTTACATGATTTGTATTTAATAGGCAAGCGTTGATGGTAGTAATTCTGTGATGATTATTCGTTTTTCAGTACGAAAAATGATTAATGTGTTCTCAGTTTGGCTTTGTGCAGTTCTGAGACACTAACAAAGCCAAGTATCACATCAGACGTACGGCTCCTTCGAGTGTTCCCAGTGCTGCTTAAGGGTTTCAGCGGATACAATTGAAATCCGCATGAAGTTCCCTTACTCGATGTTGCTCGATTTCGTAAACACTTCCCTTGGTCCCGAAGAACTGGGAGATCTCTTGACCATGGCAGGTTTTGAACTTGAGGGGATCGAGAGTGTTGAGGGGCATCCGGTTCTTGACATAAAGGTCATGAGCAATCGGGGTGACGGGCTCTCAGTTTTTGGTCTTGCACGGGAAGTACTGGCGAAAGATCCAAATTCAGTCGCGACGGATCTTTACAGAATTGCCGCCGGGCGATTTGAGAGCTGTTCCCAGAGCAATGCTGCATCCCCCGCCCAGGTAACAATCGAGACCGACGACTGCGGCCGCTACGCGTGCCTGATCTTGAAGAACACGAAGAACGGCTCTTCAGAAACCTGGATGCAAGACCGGCTTCGGCGTTCTGGAATGCGCCCAATCAGTTTGCTTGTCGACATAACGAATTATGTGATGCTTGAACTCGGTCAGCCGCTTCACGCCTTCGATTTCGATAAGCTCGAAGGCGGGGAAATTGTGGTTCGAGAGGCAAGGCCCGGCGAGCGGTTGACCACGCTCAATGGGGTTGAGCACGGATTGCAGAGAGGTCAGATGATGATCTGCGACGTGTCCAAGCCAGTAGCCGTTGCCGGTGTCATGGGAGGAAGTGAAACGGAGGTTGGACCGGACACGGTGAACGTGCTTTTGGAGTCGGCTCACTTCTTGAACACAAGTGTCCGCAGAACGCGCAAACAGCTTGGTTTGAATACAGAGGCGTCCTATCGATTCGAACGAAGCGTGGATCCTGATGGCGTTGTTGCTGCGCTCTACCGGTGTGTCGAACTTGTTAAGGCCGCAACTCCCCAAGTTGAAAGCTCGGCGATAGTCGACGTTTATCCCGGTAAGGCAAGTCGAGACGCGATACGCTTTCGCGTGGAAAGGGCTTCGCTCCTCCTCGGAATGTCCGTCACGGTGAGTCAGTGCACCCACTACTTAAGTCGGCTTGGATTCGAAATTCAACTGAGAGACGACTCCGAATTATGGGTCACTCCGCCTGCATGGCGCCCTGACATTGTTCGCGAGGTGGACCTGGTTGAAGAGATTGGCCGAATCCATGGATACGAGTTAATCCCAGAGCGCCTTCTTCAGGGCACTACCAAGTCTGGTGGGCCCCAAGGGTTTGAACTTTGGACCGACTGGTTGCGACAGGCTGCCTTACGTTCTGGGTTGACTCAAGTCATTAGCCACTCTCTGCGCGATCTTCACCCCTTGGATGAGGCGGACGCCGTACGATTGGGTCCGCGGACTCCTGCGTCACCGGACACGGGATACCTCCGTAACTCACTTCTGCCCAGCCTCTCGGACGCTGCCCGGCGAAACAATCCCAAGGAGATTCAGATTTTTGAGTTGGGAAGAGTCTTCTGCGGCGTAGGAGAAAAGTACTTGGAGGCCCTCCGATTCTCGGTGTTATCTGCCGGACCAGTGACGCCTGGAAGCTGGAATTCGCCCGGGGCCGGTCCGTCAGGGTTTTTTACCGTCAAGGGGGTCTTGGAGTCAGTGATGGAATCGGTGGGGGTCACGACTCGCCTTGTCCCGTCTGATGTGGCTGATCGCAGGTTGCATCCGACACGCCAGGCGGTTGTGTTTGCTGGTGATCAGCCAATTGGAATCATCGGTCAGCTTCATCCAGACGTCGCCAACGAGTGCGACCTTCCGCTGGAGACCACGGTATTTGAGATTCTAGCGAGGGCAGCCTTTGAAAATAGAGATCTGTCCCTAAAGCTCCAACCGGTGAGTCGGCATCCATCGGTTCGACGTGATATGTCAGTGCTTGCTGACCAGTCGATAACCTACGAGAAGCTTGCCGCTGCAATTGAAACGTCCTTGGGCGATGTTCTCGAAAAGCAATGGCTCTTTGATGAATTCGTAGGGCAAGGCATTCCCAGCGGGATGCGGGCCCTTGGCATCGCGATCCAGTTACGAAAGAGTGATTCTACATTTACCGACGAGGAAGCGAACCAGGTGCGGGATCGAGCCGTTGCGGCGCTTGTCGACCTCGGGGCGACCACGCGATAACCGCAAGCTCGATCCCAACCCAAAGAAGGGTCACTGCGAAAAGAGAGCGCAGTGCCATCGGCCAATAGTTGTAGTGGGGGAACTGCTTAACCCATGCCATTGGCAAGAATGCGATGATTGAAATGCCGTATCCGGCAAGAGCAAAAGTCCATCTCCGACGGGCTTGATAGAATGCAGTGAGGTTTTCAGCGGCAGTAAGGATGAATCCGTAAGGCGCGGCGGTCATAAGCATGATCGGGCCACCTTCCAAATCAGTAAGAAATCCCTTGATGCCATTGACGAACGGCATCGAATAATCGAAGAGGGATATAGCGACGCCCGGGCCCTTTCGAAACTGCTGTAGTTGATATCCGGACGCCCCAGGAGGAATGACCATCTTCCTTAAGACTAGGTATCCCACCAAGATCAACCAGAACCCAACTTGCCAGCCCCACCGAACACGGTATCCCCGCACTCGCATCGTAACGGCGACTGCCAGCATGGCGCCGGGAAGCATCACAGCTTGCTCGTAAGAGCCGAAAGCGAATGCAATGCATAAAAGGCTCGCGACCGGAAGCGCGAATGCCGCTCTTGCCGGTTTCGCATCCATCTTCTTGCTCCGAGTCGCTGGAGGATCCAGTGCAGTGGGACTCTTTTCAAACCTACCCGCGCTTGTACGCTCAAATCGAGCATAGGCGGCCATTGCGGCAAGCGCAAAGACCGTCATGACGGTTGCCGTTCGACCAGGCAGCCAATCGATCGTTCCGCCTCCGATGGATCCACTTCCGAGGGAGTCCATACCGGCCAACTCCAGAATCGAATACAAGAGGACCAAGCATGCAGGCAGCCAAAGCTTCACGACTAAACGATGCCGAATGATCCCGAAGATCGCGGTCAAAAGTGCGAAATAGTAGATCGGAGTCAAGAGGAGGAACTGATATTCGGTGTGCTGCAATGCAAAGAGGCAGGCAGATGCTCCAGCAAGCAAAGGCAAATCCGTAAGTTCGCGTAGAAACCAGAAGAGCATCAGAACGCAGGCAATGCACAGCAGGGCATTGGTCAAACCATAGCCTGCGGCATTGGCGCCGTAGAGGCGATTGTCAACCTCAAATGCGAGCGTAGAAATCGGTCGGTAAAAATGGTTTTGAAGGGGCCAGTCACCCACGAACCAACTGAATGGAGCATTTCGCTCACGAATGGCGTCGAGCAAAACGTGGGTATCGGTATCTCGCAGTAAATTCGGCGATGAACTGCGCGCCAGGAAGATGGGAATACACGAGAATACGACCGCAACAAACGCGCCGATCCATCGTCTCACTCGCCGATTATGGCCGATTATGGGTGGAGACAAGGGAACGACGAGCGGGGATCGATGGGGGATAGAAGTAAGGAAAGCACGACGGGTCTCCAATTGGTACTGGCGGTGGAATTGGCGACCGCGTGCCACTACCCGCCCGTACCGGCTTTACATGCCTTGACACTTGATGCCCTCTAACCTTAGTGTCCTACCACCCAATCTATAATAGAGAAAGAACCTAATGAAAATCACCAGTACTCTAATTGCCCTCGCCGTTTTGGCAGCCTCGACAACGTTTGCTCAAGACCCTAATGCGGGGTTAAAAAACCTTCTTGGACGTCCTGCGCCGACGTTCCGCATGACGGACATCCATGGCAATGTGCTGACCAACCAGAGCCTTAAAGGGAAAGTGGTCGTGCTTGATTTTTGGGCGACCTGGTGTGGACCCTGCAAACAGGCGTCACCGGTAATGCAGAAGTTGTTTGCTAAATATGGTGATAGAGGGTTGGTCGTTATAGGCGCTGAAACGCTTGAGAATGGTGCTCCAGCGGGCGCCAAGGCCTATGCACACGAGCATCACTACACCTATACCTTTACGACGGACAATGACCAGTTCACCAAGCAACTGGGTATCGGAGCGATACCTGCGTTTGTGATCATCGGTCGCAACGGCAAAGTCGTGCGAACTGAAACTGGCGTTCCACCCGACATCAACAAGCTCTTCACGTCTTTTGAGTCCACGATCAGACCTTTACTCTGAGACTTCGGCTCTTGTCGCATCGCTGGCTCCAACTTTGGGGCCGGCTCGCCAAGACGAGATGAGCCACCCTGTATATCCGACACACCACGCATCACGTTCCATCCGAGAACGGTACCGCACGCGCCTTCTCGACCCTGGACACCCGTCCCCTAAAGGTGCGACGTCGGAGACAGTATTGATACCAGGGTATAATGAAGCCGATCAAAGTTGACCGCTCAGTTCACAGTTGACTCCTGAGTTGCGGACACCGATTTGTCTGCGCCCTCAGCACGGGTTAAGTGCGACATAACGACAGGAGGTCATCATGATCGTTACCGTCCGAAGATGGACATCGATTGCGCTCCCGCGTCTTGCGAGACGTGGAAAAACCGCTCGGCTTGAGTCTCCGAGTAAGAGTCAGAACCAGGAGAAGCGACAAGGCTTTCTCGATACATACAATAAAATGTTCGAGCACCAAGTCAGCCTGATGTTCAAAGACGACCTAGACATGTAAGAGAACCGGCCCGAAAGGGCCGGTCTTTTTATAGGGTGACCTCGGGTCCCGGATATCAGAACGGGGCCTATCCCACAGCAGCTTGCTCTCACCGGTAGGAACCGGATTCACGTTTTGTCGGCTCATGCTTGCCTTATGTGGCTAACCTAAGATCTGGCGAACTTCACGTGAAACGCTAAACTATGTCCATGCTTTGTGCAGGGATTTGCTTCGCGTTCCTAATTCCTTCATTTGGAATTCAGTCACGGTCGATATCGCCGGAACTTTCCTCCTTACAAAGAAAGCTAGACACCATTTGCCAGGGCTTTCATGGTCGAATGGGGTACTGCGTCAAGACACTGGATGACGGAAAGTTGATAAGCAATCGGGGTGATCAGCGGTTTCCAACTGCCAGCACGATCAAAACCGCAATCGCTCTCGAAGCGATCCGTGAAATTGAGGAAGGCAAGCTAAAGTGGACCGACAAACACGAGGTTCCTCCGATGGATGGCCGACAATTCAGCATGTGGTCCTATTTCTTCAAGGACGGCACCAAACTGGATGTCGATGGCTGGGTGAATCTCATGCTTACGGTGAGTGACAACACGGCTACTATGGTATTGCGTGAATGGCTCAAGCCGGACAATGTAAATGCACGGTTGGCCAGTCTCGGCCTTACCAACACGAAGGTTCTGTGGGATAACTTTCCGTCGGACGAGCCAGACAGAATTCGACTTCGAGGACAGTTTGGGTTAGGGATGACGACTCCAATAGAAATGAACAGGCTCATCGAACTACTGTACAGGCGCCGGGCTGCATCTCCAGCGGGGTGTGAAAAGATTCTGCGCATTCTGGGGCATCAATATTGGGATGACTATTCCGGGATTACCGCTCCGATTGACGTGAAAGTCGCCAGTAAGTCGGGTGCTATCGATCGGAGCCGAAGCGAAGTATCGATCGTGTTCGCGCCGCATCCCTATATTCTCACGATCTATACGGACAATCAGAAAGATCAGAACTGGACACCGAACAACGAAGGCGACGTGACGATCCGTAAGATGTGTGGGGTCATTTGGAACTCACTCAATCCAGGTCGACCGTATACGCCTCCCAAAGGATACGAAGCTTTTCTTCCCACCGGCGGCGGAATGGGGGACTAGGGGCAACCGTCAAGAAGGCACAAGAGGTGGCTCAACGGGCAGGTTGCATAAAATGCAACCCCCACAATGTGCGGTAGCGTATCGTGAACAGTGCTAGAGGTTGTTGGAATACGTAAATCGTTTGGAGACACCGTTGCGGTCAAGGACGCATCATTTAGCGTAAGCGACGGCGCCTGTTATGGATTGCTCGGACCGAATGGAGCGGGGAAGACGACCGTGATCTCCATCATCACCGGAACGATGAATGCCGATGGTGGCCGGGTCATGTTGGACGGAGAATTGGTCTCCAAGGACAATCCGGGGCCCAAGAGGAAGATCGGCTACGTTCCACAAGACATCGCGCTTTTTGGCGAGATAAGCGCTCACGACAATTTGCGTTTCTTCGGTTCGCTTTATGGGCTTTACGGTCAGCATCTTCTCAATCGCATCGAGTACAGCCTGGAGTTAACGGGTCTTACCGACAGGGCTTCGGAGCCTGTGTCCCACTATTCCGGAGGCATGAAGCGGAGGCTGAATATTGCGGCTGCCCTCCTCCATGAACCGGAACTGGTCATTCTCGACGAGCCAACGGTCGGTGTGGACCCTCAGAGCCGAAACGCGATCTTCGACGCATTGGAGAATCTGACTTCGAGAGGCAAGACGATTCTGTACACGACTCACTACATGGAAGAGGTCGAACGACTATGCCAGCGTGTTGCGATCATGGATCACGGTTCCGTTATCGCCGAAGAGACGTTGACCGGGATGAAGCAGTTGGTTCCAAGACAGAACGAAGTATTTGTCGAGTTGGATCGGTCCCTGACGGTACCTCTCGGAGTCCTTCCAGGCATCGTCTCGCAGTCTCTCGATGGGACGACACTTACTTTGGAGGTCATCGATCTGAATCGTGATCTGCCTCGTGCACTCCTTGCGCTGTCCGACATGGGCTTGACATACGTATCGGTTCGAACGCAAGAGAGTTCACTCGAACAGGTTTTTCTTCACTTGACCGGCCGGCTGTTAAGGGACTAACTCATGCTAAATCTACTTTGGGAACTTGTACGCAAAGATCTGCGCATCTTCGTAGCAGATCGGAAGTCGGTGATGATCTCGTTCGTGACGCCAGTTGTACTAGCGTGCTTCATCGGATACCTGTATCAAAGCACGGGGAAGCCGAGTGAGCCCAAGAGAGTTTCCGTCTTGCTAGTTGACCAGGACAAATCGGAGTTTACAAAGGACCTGATCGAGAGGCTCGATAAAAGTGGGGCGTTCGACGTAAAGTCAAGCAGCGAGGCGGCTGCTAAGAGAAAAGTGTCTCATGGCGATGTGGCGCTTGCAATTGTCATTCCTTCCGGCTTTTCCGATAAGGCCATCCAAGCCATGTCTCAACATTCAGATCCGCCCAGTTACCGATTCCTCGTGGATCCGTCCAAGGCGATTGAAGTAGGTATGGCCAAAGGGTCGATCATGAGGGTGACGATGCAGGCGCTTACGAAACAGGTTTACGGAAACATGGCGCCCATTGAAGACAGTCAAATGCCTTTCAAGATCTCTGAGGAGTCCCAGGCCGCCCCAAATAGCGCGGACACGAGCCCGTGCGCTCATGCCTTTGCCGGCATGGGGATGCAGGGTTTGTTGTTCTGGGCGATCGAGAGTGCGATGACCCTGCTAAGGGAAAAGAAGTTGGGGCTGTGGAAACGCTTGAGATCGTCACCTGTTTCTCCAACGATGTTTCTCCTTGGGAAAGGGATCAGTTCGATGATTCGGGCATTCGTCATCCTGTGCGTCGTTTTCGGAATGGGCTTCTTGGTCTTCCATTTCCAGATCATGCCAACTGTCGGGAACTACGTTGGATTTGGCCTCATTGCATTATCCGCCTCGCTGATGGCCGCCACGTTCGGTCTTTTCGTCGCCGCCCTAGGGAGAACGGAAGAGCAAAGCCGGGGCCTGTCCATCCTTGCGGTCCTGGGCATGTGCATGCTGGGCGGGGCATGGTTCCCCCTGTCATTCTTGCCTCAATTCATGCAAACCCTCTCGAAGGCAGTCCCGATTTCTTGGGCGGTGGATGGCTTCGATGGCATGATTTGGCGAAACGGAGGTTTTGGCGATGCTCTCACTGCCTGCGCGGTTCTGGTTGGGTTCTCTCTCCTCTTTGGGCTCGTAGCCCTCAAGCGCATTCGTTGGGAGCCTGAAGCCGCTTGATTTATGACGGCATCGCTATAGGAGAGAGTCGCCTCATTGATTCAGTGGGGATCTTGGCCTCACACTATGAACTGCTATCTCACTCTTCCAGCACGAAAATCTCGCCGTTGGTTTGCCAGTTCCAAATACTCGCCCAGCCTCCAACTCTGATCCCATTTTCCATCCCTTGACCCCGGCCCCGTCGACTCGGAACCCCCAAGAAGGGCGGTACCCTTTAGGGCATGTCTGTTCGTGTACGTTTTGCGCCCAGCCCGACTGGAATGCTCCATATCGGTGCATTGAGGGATGCGCTGTTCAAATTCCTGTTTGCTAAGCATCATGACGGCGAGAACATTCTTCGCATAGAGGACACCGATCGTACGCGTTATTCGCCCGATTCGGAGCAGGAGTTTATCGATACGCTGGGATGGGTGGGGATCGAGTTTGACGAGGGCCCCCATGTCGGCGGCCCATACGCTCCTTATCGACAAAGTGAGCGCAAGGATGCCGGGATTTATGCTGAATGGATCGAGGAACTACTCAGACTAGGGCACGCTTACAAGGCGTTTGACACGTCTCAAGAGCTTGAGGAGATGCGTGAGATCCAGACGATCAACAAGCTATCGACCGGTTATTATGGCGGTATCTGGCGCGACGCGACGCCAAGCCAGGTGGCGGAAGCTGAGGCGGAAGGGAAAACATACGTTATCCGTCAGCGCATTCCGCGAAATATCACAATCGAGATACAAGACGCCATTCGGGGACGAGTTGAGTGGGATAGCAACACAATTGACGATCCAGTCCTGATCAAGGCCGATGGCATGCCGACCTACCATTTTGCGTCCATGGTTGACGATCACCTAATGAAAATCACTCATATTATCCGTGGTGAGGAGTGGCTTTCGTCGGCGCCTAAACACGCGTGCTTATTCGACGCTTTTGGCTGGGAGCGACCGATTTTCGTGCACTGCCCTGTTATTGTTGGGACCGACGGCAAGAAGCTGTCCAAGCGTCATGGCGCAACGCGTGTTCTCGATTACGCTGCTCAAGGATTCCTAAAGGGTCCCTTGAAGAACTTCATCGCGCTGATCGGATGGTCACCGGGAGACGACCGCGAGGTGATGACCGAGCAGGAACTGATCGATGCCTTCGACTTGAAGGGGCTTCAGCCTTCGCCCGGAAAATTCGACCTCGAGAAACTGAAATGGTTGAACGGGAACGCGATTCGCTCGTTAACCTCGGGCGATCTGCTTGAGGAAGTCATCGAATACCTTCACTACCCGTATACGCTGGATTACTACAACGCACTGGAGCCAGAAGTTGGGAAGCCGGATCCAAAGGAAGTCGAGCAGTCCCTAGTAACCCTGGATCGGGCAATCCAGAGCAATCGAGGATATGCGCTAGAAGCACTGAAACTGGGGCAGCAGAGAGTTCATACCCTCGCCGACTTTGGCGAAGCCTGCGAGTTCTTCTTTGTAGATCAGCCAAGCATGGACCAAAAGGCGGTCGACAAGTGGTTTGGCCAGCCTATCACCAAGGACCTGTTCGATTACATTCTTGAGCAATGTGCGAGCGTTTACACCCTCACCTCGGGCCCCGAGGTGTATGACGAGTCGCTACGTGCGTTCCAAATGGCTAAGGAGTTGGAAAAGCTCGGCCCGGTAGTTCATCCGACTCGTGTGGCGCTTACTGGAAAAACGACTGGGCCAGGGCTGTTTGAGTTGATGGCCGTTCTTGGACCCGAGAGAATCAAGGATCGCATCGAGCGGGCTAAGGGGATGCTGAACTAATTGATGAGCGTTTGTCGTATCGTCGACGCACGGGTTCACGACCCATTCGCAGTCTTACAGAATCGTCAGTCCCATCGGGATTCCCAGACCGAGCAGGTCGTCTCCGAAATCATCGAAGACGTTCGAAAACGCGGCGATGCCGCTCTGATTGAGAGCGGAAGGAAATTCGATTCTCCCGGGCTTGCTTCGATCCTCGTCACCGACGAGGAAATGGATGCTACGCGCCTCCCGACTCATTACTCTACAGCGATCGATTTCGCAGCCAAGCGAATCGAGGACTTCCATACGCTTCAATTAGCCTATTTCTCAGAAGGACTTGAAAGCAGGGGTGGCTTTTTCGGCTGGAAACATGGAGGGGTCGGTCAGAGGATTCTGCCGCTAGAGAGAGTCGGTGTTTACGTCCCTGGAGGCAAAGCGACCTATCCCAGTTCGGTTCTTATGAATGCCATACCGGCGCGAGTTGCCGGGGTTGGAAAGACATTTGTAACTACTCCGGCCCGTAGTGACGGAACTCTCGACCCTTCCGTGTTATATGCGCTCAAATGTGCGGGTGTGTCACAGGCATTCAAAGTCGGAGGAGCGTCTGCTGTCGCTGCCCTGGCGCTGGGCACCGAATCAGTTCCTAGAGTGGACAAAATTGTGGGGCCCGGTAATCGTTACGTAAACGAGGCGAAGCGCCAACTCTGGGGCAAGGTTGGGCTGGATGGTTACGCAGGGCCCAGCGAGGTATGCGTGTTGGTCGACTCGGCGGCAAACGTTGAATGGGCCTCGGCGGACTTGTTAACTCAGATCGAGCACAGCGAAGACAATGCGGCTTTCCTCGTCGCGACAAGCATAGAAACCCTCGAACGCGTGTTGCAGGCTGTATCCCGGCAGTTGGCTGGTGCGGCCTGCGAAACAAGCATGCGAACCGCACTTTCCGAGCAAAGTATCGCGTTTATTGCAACCGACTTGTCACAGGCCATCGATATCGTAAACGCTATCGCACCGGAACACCTCACGATTTCTACTGCAGAACCGGAGGCGGTGCTTGAAAAAGTGAAGAACGCGGGCGCAATCTTGCTGGGGGACTTTACGCCTGAAAGTGCGGGAGATTACGTTCTAGGGCCCTCCCACACATTGCCAACGTCGGGAGCCGCCCGCTTTGGAAGCCCAGTAAATGTCCTAGACTTTCTGAAAATTCAGAGCGTCAGCAAACTCACCTATGACGAACTCGCCGAACTAATTCCCACAATCGAAGCGTTTGGCGAGATGGAAGGCTTCCCAACCCACGCAAGAGGAGCAACAATCCGAAGGTAAGCCGTACGAAAGAGACGCTTCCATTCCAATCGATGGAGGCAAGACGATCTCAAGTTTATTCGCGGAACAGATATTCGCCATGGTCGATGCCAACCCTAGTCTCAACCCTTAGAACACACTCAGACTGGTACGATTACGCTCGTGTCAAGTAGAGTAGGTTTTGTCGGTCTCGGTGTCATGGGAGGGCCTATGGCTGGCCACTTGGTAGGCGCCGGACACGACGTGGTGGTCTGGAATCGCACGGAGGCCAAGTCGAAACTGCTTGGGGAGAAGGGTGCCGAAGTCGCAGCCGATTTGTCTTTCGTCGGTGAGCAATGCGACATTATCTTCATCTGTGTCAATCGATCGGAAGATGTCCGCGAGTGCGTCGCTGAGCTTGTGAAGATGGCGGAGCCAGGAACACTGTTTGTCGATCATTCCACTATCGCGCCTGAAGCATCCATCGCAGTCGGAACGGACTTGCAAAACCAGGGCCTTCGGTTTATCGATGCTCCCATTACGGGTGGAAGCATGGGGGCTCAAAAGGGCCAGTTGACGATTTTTTGTGGTGGGGAAGAGAAGGATGTCGCCGATGCTATGCCGTATTTGCAAACCTATGCAAAACGTGCCGAGAGGGTTGGCGGACTTGGTTCAGGCCAGATGATGAAGATGGTGAACCAGATTGCCGTTGGTGGCGCTTTGCTTGCGCTTTGTGAGTCGCTTGCATTTGCCAAGAAGGCAGGACTAGACCTTGCGCAAACGAGGGATTTGGTTGGCGGCGGCGCGGCTGGCAGTTGGGCATTCGAGAACTATGGGTTAAAAATCCTGTCAGCCGATTGGACTCCTGGCTTTAGCGTCAAGAACCAACTGAAGGACTTTGGGTATTGCGCCGATGCGGCCAAGAGTATCGATGCAGCAATTCCAGGCACGATGCTAGTTGATCATCTGCTTAAGCATGCCGAAGCGGATGGGAAGAGCGAGTTCACGACTGCCGTCCTGTATGAGACAATTCTCGCAATGGGTGCCACCGAGTGAGTTATGCCGTTCGAATGCTTGGTATCACCAAGAAGTTCGGTGCGGTAACGGCACTGGATCGTGTCGATCTCGAGGTCTCGCAGGGGGCGATCCATGCGATCGTCGGCGAAAATGGCGCTGGGAAGACTACTCTCATGCGTATCTTGTACGGCGCACTGGCGTCCGACGATGGAACGGTTGAAGTCGAAACCCACGCGGTCAAATTCGGTTCCTCACGTGAGGCGATACAGTGCGGCGTCGGCATGGTTAGCCAACACTACGGCATTATTCCAGAACTGACGTGCCTTCAGAATCTCATTCTTGGCGCGGAGGGCGGCCCTATCCTTCGAAACCGAGCCGCGGAAGAGCGCGCCAAGATGCTCGCAACGCGGATGGGATTTGAATTCAATTGGCAAGCGGAAGCATCGACGCTGAGCCCCGCGGGGGCCCAGAAGCTCGAGATCCTGAAATTGCTGTGGCGTGAAGCGCGCATCATGATCTTGGACGAACCCACTGCGATGCTGTCTCCCGCGGATGCCAACGCCCTGTTCGTTAGTCTCGACAGCCTAGCCAAAGACGGTGCGACAATCATCTTGGTGACCCACCGCCTTCCCGAGGTACTCGAACATTGCAGTCGGGTGACGGTTCTGCGGAATGGCAAGAGGATTGACGAAAAGGCGGTCACCGAGACGTCCGGTTCCGAGTTGGCCCAGTTGATCGTGGGTGGCGCACTCGACAAACCCGAGATTACGAGTTCCTTTAGACCCGGTGACCGGCTGCTGGAGATCACTAATTTGACGGTGAAAGGAAACCGGGGCGATATTGCGCTGAAAGGGGTTGGGTTCAACGTAAGGTCTGGGGAGATTCTGGGGATCGCCGGTGTCGATGGCAGTGGGCAGCGTGAGCTTTTTGAGTCCATTGCGGGACTCATCAAGCCGGTGGAAGGGGCGATCTCCTTTGCCGAACAGGACACTGCCGGTTGGACTCCGGCTCAGCGCATCGCCCATGGGCTGCGTATGATTCCCGAAGATCGGCATGCTCAAGGAGTGGTTGAGAACTGGAGCTTGGACGCAAACGCTGCTCTTGGCCTTCAGCGCCTGAAACCGTTTGCCAGAGGCGGTCGCGTTGACGAAAAGGCCCGCCACCGCATGGCCGGCGAGATTGCCGAACGATTCAATACAAAGCATGGCGGCCTCAATTTACAGATGTCCAGCCTATCGGGAGGAAACCAGCAGCGTTTTGTTGCCGCCCGTTCGCTTTGTTTGAATCCGAGACTTGTGCTCGCCTTTCAGCCAGCGAGAGGGCTCGACATTAAAGGCACTCAAAAGGTCTATGAAGGGATCCGAGACGTGTGTCGAAGTGGCTCCGCCGCACTTGTTGTAAGTTTCGATTTGGACGAGCTTCTGGAACAGTGTGACCGCGTTGTGGCAATGAATCACGGTCGCCTTCTGGAACCGGAGGCGCATCAGGCCATGGATCGTGACGCTATCGGGCGACTAATGGTGGGGGCTCAATGATCTGGCGGTTGGTGGCCATGATCGCGGGCGCGTGTGCCATTCTTGCCGGCGCCGTGCTTGTAGCTCACGAGAGCCCGATTCAAAGCCTTCAGACCCTGTTCCACGGAAGCCTAGGAACGCCTGCGGCAATCGCCGGAACACTACGAGAGGCGACGCCGCTTTTGATTTGCGGACTAGCTGTTTTTATTGCTCTTCGCGCTGGGCTCTTTAACATTGGGGTTGAGGGGCAGCTTTTGGTTGGCGCATGTGCGTGCGCGGTCGTCGCCATTCGTTTTCCTGGTACTCCTGGGATGATTCTCGGAGTGATCGCGGGCATGGCGGCAGGGGCACTGTGGGCGCTTCCGGCTGGGTTGATTAAGGCCTATCGAAACGGGCATGAAGTCATAACGACCATCATGCTTAACAACGTTGCGCTCTTCTTTACCGGGGCCCTTGTATCTGGTCCCATTAAGGACAAAACTCAAGCTGATACGGCAACGCCCTATGTTGCGGCCTCATCGCGGATGCCATGGGTTTACCAAACTCCGACGGTCCAAGTGAATTTCTCGCTTGTGCTGGGTGTGCTCTTGGCGGTTGGTTTAGCCCTTTGGCTCAAGAAAACAGTCGCAGGCTACGAACTTCAGGCAGTTGGATCCAACCGAGTTGCGGCGAGATTCGCGGGCATTTCACCACAAAAAGTCACGATGCTGGCCATGACGATTTCTGGCTCGCTTGGTGGTCTTGCTGGGGCCGTTCAGGTGCTGGCCTACGAGGGACGATTTTACGATGGATTCTCCCCTGGATATGGGTTCGACGCCCTCGGAGTTGCCTTGTTAGCCGGTGGCAGCGCTTATGGCGTATTGCCATCAAGTTTGCTTTTTGGAATCCTAAGCAAGGGGGGGACCGCGCTTCAGATAGATGGTGTTCCCAAAGGAATAACGACCGTCGTCCTGGGCATGTTGATCCTCATTGCGGCCGCAATTAGGTACCGGAAGGTGACGACAGATGCTTAACTTGCTAGTCCTCACGATCCTGTTCTCCACTCCATTGATTTTGGCTGCCATGGGAGGGTTTACCAGCGAGCGGGGCGGAGTAATCAATATCGGCCTCGAAGGAATGATGTTGATGGCGGCTTGCGTGGGTGCATTGGCTTCCGCCAAGTATGGGGCAGTGGGAGAACTTGTAGCCGGAATTCTCGCCGCGACGGTCATGAGTCTTCTTCACTGGCTCATGACTCAGGTTTACCACGTAGATCACGTCATTTCGGGAATGGCCTTAAATGCAGTGGCGGCCGGCGGCACAAATTTCCTCTATTTGAAGCTAAGCGATCCGGCCCACGGGAGTGACCTTCCTCATATTCCGATTACCGCGTTCTGCGTGATCGCGTTCGTCACGCCATTTGTTATCTGGCTGTATTCGCGTCAAACGAGAGGGGGGTTGAGACTTCAGTCAGTTGGAAGCGACCCAGATAAGGCACGGCTGATGGGAATTCAGCCGGTGCGCGTGAGGTTTTTCGGACTCCTCGTTACCGGACTCTTGACTGGTATTGCGGGCGTCGAACTTGTAGCCTATACGGGCGTGTTTACCGACAACATGACGTCCGGACGCGGTTACATAGCCCTGGCTGCTCTGATCGTGGGTGGTTGGCGACCTATTCCCACGTTTCTCGCTTGTTTTGCATTTGGCTTTTTTAGTGCGCTACGGTTGCAGTTGCAGGGCACGCCTTTGTTTGGTGCTCAGCTGCCTTCTCAACTATGGGCAGCATTGCCCTATCTCGTGACTGTCATCGCCTTGGCTGGTCTGATCGGTAAAAACCGAACTCCAGCTGGACTGGGGAAACCTTAGTAGTGGTAAAGTCGGCGGTATGATTGCGGCTGTTGTGCTTCTGATGTTCGGCCAGCAAAGGCCGCAGGCCCTCTTTGATGCATGTATTCAGGCGCGTGTAAAGCTGAGTTCCTACACCGTTCATATCCAAACCGACTCTTCGGTTCCGGGCAAAAAGGAACAGGCTCACTTTGATTTTGCGGTCAAAGGCTCAACGGCTCTATTCCGAATGCAAGAACCGGCAACTCCCATCCTTGATCGAAGCGACCGTAGCTTTCTCTTCCGGCGAGACAAGTTACTGGGCTATGACGCGATCGCCAACGAATCTCTGGAGCGACCGAATAAAGCGAACAGCTCCTACACGGCTCGTTTGTCTGAGGTTCTGGGAAAGTTGCCTGATGCCCTTACATTGGCTGTTGATGTTGGCGTGATGAAGAGGTTCTTTGATAAATTTCGTGGATTTAGGGATTGGACAGTAACAAGAAAGGGAAGTTCTGTAACTCTGTACCGAGCTGTGAAGGGAACGGAAACTTTGTTTCGATTTGGAGCGAGTCAGCCATTTCTTCAAGAAGTCCTCATCAAAATACCAAACTCAAAATTACATTGGGTCTACTCTTTCAGTTCAGACGCTGCAGTTACTCTGGCGATACCGGCAGATGCGAGCCACGTCTACACCTTTAACGAGCGCGCGGCTCCTCCCAAATTTGCATCGATAGAGGCTCAAACGTCCGTGCAGAAAATGTTGAGAGCATATTCCAGCCTAAGAAACGGGGTAGTGGAGGTTTCATCCGCGGATGGATCGGATACGTTGACTTTAGGGGGAAAGAAGCTGCGTGAGGACACGACCGCGTTTCAATGGTCGTTCGACGGCAGTGTCCTGTCGATCTTCAACAAACGCACGAATAAATTCTATCGAGGCAAGGCAAAAAGGGTGGTCTTGTCCGAATATGTAGTTGCGGTAGGTGCAGAAGTCAATCCGCTTATTCGCTACATTCTGGCTCACCGTGTTCCGTTTTCCGATCTTTTTCCAACTGCTGCCACAGTTAAGTTTGTTGGAAGTGGAGTGACGAACGGGGTGTCCGACGATATCCTTGAGGTCGCAGAGGTTAATCCTCGGTCATCCATTTTTGTGCGACACGATAACTACCTCTTGCAGAGCATCGAATCTGAAACGGTCGACAAATCGGGAAGGGTCCTTACCCGCAGTACAAGGAGCTTTAAGTATAGCGAATTAGGGGAGGCTCCTGACTCCAGTCGGTTCGCGCTCAGCCCGGGTGGGGCAGTCATATTGCCCCTGCCCAAGCTAAAGGACATAGACTAGCCGCTCTTCTGGGCGGTAAGAAACGCCTCGATATGCGAAATGTCAGAAGCCTTCATATTGACGGCCGTCTTCTTCAAGAGAGCCTTGAATCCGGCGACCTCAAATGGCTCTGACGGGTAGCCCATATTCCCAGTTTTAGGCAAAACAGAATCCCCCAATTTAGTTCCGTCGGGCGACAGAATCGCAAAAAATGGGATGCCTGAGTTCTTTGGTGCTCCAAGTTGGGTCATGAGATCCGTGCCACCGTCATTCTCAAGCGCCTTCTTATCGCCATTTTCCATAACGTCGATGTGCGTGATCACATAGCTGTTGTCGAAAGTCGACTTGAACTCCGGCGAATCGAGCATCGCATCGAGTTTCTTGCACCAGCCACACCAGGACGCGTGGAATATCACAAGAACATTCTTCTTATCACGCTTCGCGATCGCGGAAGCATTCGACAACAAGCTTCGAGCAGACGTTGTCCCCGCCATTGAAACCGCAGGAATTAAAAGGGCCGCAACCACGAATCCCATTGAAAATTGTTTCGAATTAAGTTTCATGCCTAACATGATAACTCGGAAATGGGAGAGTTCGCTGACTCCAAGCTGACAGGTATCAACATGGTATTTGAAGGTAGGTCACGTACCATCACTCTGTGCCCACCAGGTGCATTCCTAGCGGCCTTTACCGAACCGGATCTGATCGAGGGCTCGGATTACTCTCGTGGCCGCCTCGGACGCTTGGTGAAGACTGGAGTCGCGACCAAAGCTGAACCTCAAACCTTGACGCGCTTCGTCCTGGGAATAGCCGCAAGCCAAGAGGACGTGACTTGGTTCAATGCTTCCGCTGGAACAGGCAGCGCCGCTGCTTGCGCTGACGCCATTGCGATCGAGAACAATCAGCATCGTTTCAGCGTCAATGCCTGGGAATCGGACATGTGCATGGCCGATGAGAGTGTTTTGCCGCGATGAAAGGCTTTCGACCGCGCCATGAGGCCTCAATAGGTCCAAAAAATGATCTCGTGCAGTCTCAATGGCGATTCCGTCGGGAGATGGCAACCGAACAGCCGCTCCGAAGCCGACAATTGACGCGACGTTTTCGGTTCCACCCCGCATCTCTCGTTCTTGTCCCCCACCCACGATAATGGGCTTCAACTTGACCCCCGCCCGGGTATAGGTCGCTCCCGTTCCCTTTGGGCCGTATATCTTGTGCCCAGATACCGTGATTAGATCGGCCTCTAGGTCCGAAATCGTCCAGTTCAGCCCAGGTGCGTGAAAAGTCTGGACTGCATCGGTGTGGAAAAGCGCGCCATAGTGGTGGACGGCGTCGGCAATTTGTCGAATCGGATTGACCGAACCAAGTTCGTTATTTGCGTGCATGCAGCTAACAAGTAGGACGTCGTCCGCAAGAAGAGACGCGAGTGCGTTCTGGTCGATTCTTGCTTCAAAGTCCGTGGGGACGATTTGAACCCGATATCCTAGGGCCGCCAGCATTGGAGCCGTGTTGACTACGCAATGGTGCTCGCTTGCGCCCAAGAGAATTCTTGTCCGGCCAGTTCCTAGATTATTCAGTGCGGCGCCGATGATCGCCATATTTGCCGCCTCGGTCCCGCCGGACGTAAAGAGTACTTCGGCAAAAAGGCAACCCAACGACCCACTTAGCGTTTCACGGGCGGAGTCGATCGCATCTTTTGCCTTGCGTCCTTCATAGTGCAGGCTGGACGCATTACCAAACCCCCCTTCCAGCCATGGAAGCATCGCCTGTCTCGCTTCATTACAGAGTGGGGTCGTCGCGGCGTGGTCCAGATAGATTCGATCAGCTTGTTTCTGAACGGGCATTGAATACAGTGTATCGCTTCTTGGGTGCGTCCTAAGGGTTCACGGTCGACGTCCAAGAGTCGGAAGCTCCCTCATTGCGTCATCGTGGCTCTTGCCTCCGGTAGCTGTCCAATGTCGTTCAGAGAGAACCAAGTGCCCATGATCGGGCCATGGGCGGTGGTGAAGCGCTCGTTCCCCTTTGACTTTGACAACCCAAATTAGCCGCTTGGAGCCCCGGATGACCCGTTCGCCCGATAGTGCCGCAGGATGACCGACGATCGTCAAACTCTCTCTTTATCGATGTCCAGTTCGACGGACGTCAAACGAACGAGATGAGACAGCGGCTGAACGAAGTCGTGGGCGGACCCCACGGCCGCGATCCAGTTTGCCTTACTTCGCCGGAACGGACGTGAAGTCGTGGGACTGAAGCCATCGCTCGCAAAGCGCACGCCAGTCTTGAGGACTGCCAGGCTCTCCCATTGCGAAGCCGTGCTGGCCATGTTCTGGTATGTGGAGCTCGAATTTTATTTTATGCCCGGCAAGTGCGGTTGCAAACATCAGCGAGTTTTCGATGGGAACCACAGCGTCATCCGCGCCGTGGACGATAAAACAGGGCGGCGTTTGAAGCGAGACGTTCTTCTCGCTAGACAATGCGTCGATTTCCTGCTGCGTTGGGTTCTTGCCTAGTAAGTTCTCGCGGGAACCTCCATGTCCGAGCAAACCCATTGTGATGACCGGATAGAGCAGTATTCCAAGGTCGGGACGCGAACTGAACCTGTCTATCGGGTCGGAAGTGGACTCCTTTCCTCTGTCGAAGTAGGTAACCGCAGTGGAAGCCAAGTGGCCACCGGCAGAAAACCCCAAAACGGCGATCCGCTTTGGATCGACTCCGAAATCAGTCGCATTTCCCCGAACGAACCGGATGGCTCTGTTTACGTCGTTGAGCATTGCCGGATGGTGATACTTAGGACCTAACCGATACTTCAGGACAAATCCCTTAATCCCCAGAGTTTCCATAAACTCGGCTACTGGAGCTCCTTCATAGTCTGCCAGGCCGCCATATCCACCGCCAGGACATACTACGATCGCAGATTGGGAATTACCTGGCTTTGTAGCGCTTACCTCCGTGAGTGTCGGAACGTCCTCTGGAGCAGATCCTAGAGCGCCAGGGGCCTCGCCTTTCCAAAGTCGATGAATATTCAACGTTAAGACCACCACCAGTTTTGATCTTCAAGCTTCTTTGTCGAACCAGTGAAGGCTCTTACCGAATCAACCGAAATTCGAGTGCCCAACGCGGACAAATGGGTCTTTGGGACTGAATGAGTTTGCATCCAAGAAGCAAATTGGCGCATGTCGACGGTACCGAGCCCCCGCAATAATGCGCCTGGGATAACCGTTCTACTCGTAGTCTTCAGCGCCGTAGCCGGGAAAAGAGGCAAGGAAAGGAACTTATCTTGGTAACGGCACTTGACAGCGGCAACCCCAGCTTCATTAACGACAGATTTCATGTTTCCTCTGGTTACCATGCTGTTTTTACTCGCCGAACCTCTTAGTGAGTGGAGCTCTTTAGACTCGGCCAATCGTCAGTCCGAAATGGAATCGCAGGCAAATCTGCTGAATTGTACAGGTTACAATCAGGATTATCAGCCCATCCATAGCGGACCGCGATCGGATTCGGCACATTTGGGTTGGACAACACAATTGAGTCCCCTTCAATCTTTGCGGTTGCCCAGTAGAAGCGTCGATCGTCGCCCGCAATGGAGAAGCCAGAGGGTGCTTTGCCATCGCTGGTCTTGAGCCCATCCTCAACATGTTGGAAGAAAAGACGGATCGTGTCACCGGCATGAGTCAAATAGTGGTACTCCGGGCCACTCCAAGGAATGTGCGCGCCATAGTCTTTGGAAAGGGCAATGAGGGCAAGCCGTCGCCCAACCTCTCGTTTGTTCTTGGGGTGGATGGTGGCCGGATCGCCTAGATCGATGGTATTGGCCATTCCAGTCGAGTTCAATTTTAAAGCAGTAGCTTGCGCTTCGCGCATTTCAGCCCAATCGCTGTCGCCAGGCGTATCCTGGCGAGCCTTAAAATTCGGCAGTTGGACGAAGTAGAACGGAAATTGACCCTGACCCCAATGTTGACGCCAATCGCGAATAAGAGCGGGAAACAGAACCCTATATTGATCGGACTCGCCAACATTGGATTCCCCTTGGTACCAAAGGACTCCCTTGATCCCGAATGGAATGAGTGGGGAGATCATGCCGTCGTAGAGACTGCTGGGAACCTTGGGACTTCCTGGGCCAAGTGGCATATGAGGAGCTTGCAAGGTTGTATCGATCTTACGTTCAACTCGTTCCCTCCACTCACCGGATAGGGAAACGGGATCGCCATTTGGATCAGAGTCGAGAACGATCCGCATCTGGTCGGCCATCCCTGTAAATCCACAGGCGCCTTGAGCGGCATATACTCTGACAGAGATCGAGTTGTCACCTTGCAAAAGGATGCCAGGGGCGATGCGATAAGATCGGGTCACACGCGGGGCATCTTGAGTCGTCACCTTGGTGTAGCCGACTTTTGTTCCGTTAACGTAGGTGTCGTCATAGTCGGCAATCGGACCCATTTCAAGGCGGAGTGCCCTGCCACTCCAACCTTCGGGAAGGACAAAGGTCCGTCGGAACCACGCCGCGCCATCGAAGGTTTTTCCTTCGTCGGTTGGCTCCATGGTATCAATCGTTCCTGGTAGATTGACCTTGTTCCAGGTCGAATCATCGACCATTCGGTTTTCCCAGCCTTTGAGAAATCCCTCGTTTCCAGTGTCGGCTCGGGTTGCGATCCACTCCTTTAGTTCGGATCGATAAATCCCATACTTAACCGGAAAGTCTTTCAACTCGGTAAGGTAGTTGTCCACCAGCGGCTTGAGCAATGGGTCGGCAATGAGTGCCTCGCGGCTGACCCACGCATCTGCACGCGTACCGCCCCAGGACGCATTGATCAGTCCCACCGGGACATTTAGCCGGTTCTGCAATTCACGCCCAAAGGACCAAGCGACCGCGGAAAATGACCCCACCGTGTATCGGGATGCCGGACTCCAAGTGCCTCTGACGTCTCTAGCTGGCTCGTCCACCGCCGTTTGGCTTACGGTGAACATACGAATGGAAGGATTCGCCTCGTCAAGGGCTTGGGAATAGTCGTTCGCGGCTGATTCAGGCAGTTCCATATTCGACTGGCCCGAACAGACCCATACCTCGCCAACCATCACGTTCTTTAGTTGGATCGTAGATGAGTTTGATTGCACGGTAGCGGTGAACGGACCTCCTGCCTGCAGGGGTTGGAGTTTGACAATCCACCGTCCGTCTAAGCCGCATTTGGTAGTCACTGCTTGTCCATCCATCTGGACGGAAATGGTCTCCGAAGGATTGGCAATTCCAAAGAACGGGACAGCCATGTCACGCTGCAATACCATATTGTCCGAAAACAACGAGGGTAGCTTGAGGGCCTGCTTATGGAGGGCGGCAACGACAAGTATGGATACGATCATGGATGCTAGCGGCCCTTCAAGGGATTCCATGAGAAGTATGGATTAAGTGCAATGCCAGATGGTTCTGGAGAACTCACAACTCTCTTTACTTCTTTCGCTAACCGGCTTTTCTAACTCGTGCGGCGTTGGATCAGCCACACCTCCATAAGGCACTTGAGCCAGACGGGAATGGAGTTTTGAATGCGGATTTCATGATAGAGTTCACCCTCCATTCCACGGGTTTATCGTTTAGTGGACTTGTAAAGCGAGCGTAGGTACTGGACTTCGGAGCGAAGTTTCGTCGTCCTTGCTTTCTCGTCATTTTCTTCGTAGAACGGCATGAAGACCAGCGTTCCATCGAAATCATTATCGTCCAGCGCATCGATGAGTCGACTCCAGTTCGTGACGCCTTCCTGCAGGGGCGCAAAGGTCCGACGCCAGCCCTTATCCGGGTCGTCCTTCAGCGAGGGATCCCTCCACGTGATCGTGTCTTTTACCCCAACCCAAGCGCAATACTCCCCTAAAAGTCCAACCGCGAAGTGCCAAGGTTCATAGCCCTGGAAACTCTGATTGCCAGGGTCCAATTCGATCCCGACCCATGCCGAGGGCAAGCCTTTGATCAGATTGAATGCTGCGCTGGCGGAAGTTATGAGCGTGTTGTGATGAACTTGATAGATGGCGCGGACGCGGTGTCTCTCACAGGCCTCGACCACGCGATCCATTTCCCCTTTGGCTCTCTGAATCGCGCCTCGAATGTCCGTATCCGCCTTTGGAAACCAACCCATTCGGAATTCGCGAACTCCGCAGTCCGCAAACACCGATAGCATGCTGTCTAGCATCGTGATCTGCTCTGTGGAGAGTGTGGTTGACGCGCAGTTGACGACAATTCCTTCCTTTCGTGCCTCGTTTACGAAACGTGGCAGCGAAGTGACAACCGTTTCCTCTTCTACTACATAGCCTTTTCGGATCACAACGTTGGTGGTGTCCAATCCCACGTCTCTGACTAGCCCAGCCAACCGTCGCGCATCCATCTCGCGGTAGGCCTTGGGAAACAAACTCCAGACTGGATTCACAACGAAGTTGTACCCCTCAAGGGCGATAACCAGGGCCGTTACCTTGCGTTGGAGGGGGTGTTGTCCGAGAGAACACTCATGTCCGACAAATTGCCATCCTTAATGCGATGTCGAACACGGGCCTAATCTGGTTTGTCTTCCGAGTCGGGATCCGTGACACCGGAGCCCGTGGAAAGTTCCTCTTCCTGCTGGAGTTCGATTGCTTTTTCAAGAAGGCTAACGAAGCTTTGGATGTCGGCTTCTGACTCGAATGCGGCTTCTCTTATTGGTAGGAAGCCAGGTAGGCGAGTTCGAATTAGAAGCATGCCTCGACGCCGAACGACCTCCTTGATCCTAAATACGTCAACGGCGTATCGAAGCCTCTTGCCATTCTTGTATTCGCCGATAAACCTAAGTTCCTCATCGCTCAACTCCACATGGCATCCATTTGTGAAGAGTCGACTGGACTTTGTTGTGGTCAGAACCGAACGCGCCGGTATAGAAAAGGGCCACAAGATCGCCATAACGCCGATCACGCGAAGCGCGCCATCGGCGAAGATCGTCGTGATGAGCCCAAAGGCGGGGACTGCCGCAACGAACCACCAGAAACTGCGCAAATACTCCTCACTGGCCATGCGTGCCAATTCCGTTCGCGTGATTTGATAGACGCTGCTCTTGATCACTTCTTGTCGTCCGGCATTTGATGATTCGGGTTTTCCACTGACATCGATTCTGTCATACGCCGGTCATGCCATACTTCGATCCATGCTCAGGGTAGAGGCAAACGGTCCCGTCCTTTATGTGACTCTTGAGCGTCCCGATGCGCGCAATGCACTCGACGAGGAACTGATACAGAGCCTCTATGAGACGTTTTCAACCGTGACGGAACGGACAAGGGCGATTGTGCTCTCGGGTGCGGGCCCGTCCTTTTGTGCGGGTGGGGATCTCAACTACATGCGAAGGGCAGCAACCTATTCGGAAGAACAGAATTTCGAAGACGCTTTCCGACTTGCATGGCTCTTTCAAGCTATGCTCGAATGTCCGGCCGTAATTATTGCCAAGGTCCACGGAGCGGCCTTTGGAGGGGGATGCGGACTTGTAGCGGCCGCCGACGTCGCCATTGCGTGCAACGATACTCAGTTTGCTTTTAGTGAAGTTCGATTGGGTCTTGTTCCAGCCACTATCTCGCCGATTGTCTTGGCGAAAATTGGAGCTGGGCATGCCCGGGCCCTCTTCTCTACCGGAGAGACCTTCGATGCCAATCGAGCGCTAACGATTGGGTTGATCCATGAAATGGTCCTCTTCTCCGAATTGGCAACTGTCGTGGACCGTAAATTGAGGTCAGTTCTTTCAGCTGGGCCAAAAGCAGTCGCACTGTGTAAGAATCTCGCTCAAAAGCCCCCGATGGGCCTTGAGGACTCGGCCCGATTACTCGCAAAAGTTCGGGCTAGCGAGGAAGGCAAGGAAGGGGTCGCTGCATTTTTAGAGAAGCGATTCCCATGGTTTATGGACCCAAGATGATCCGAAAGCTGTTGATTGCCAACCGAGGCGAAATTGCGGTGCGGGTCATTCGAGCCGCTAAAGAAATGGGGATTCGAACCGTTGCGATTTTTAGCGATGCCGATCAGAGCGCAAATCATGTCCTAATGGCAGATGAGGCAGTTCACTTAGGGGGTCCTGCTCCCTCCGAAAGCTATCTTGCTGAGACAAAAATTCTTCATGCGGCTCAGGAAACCGGGGCAGACGCCATTCATCCTGGGTACGGGTTTCTCAGCGAGAGAGCATCCTTCAGCGACGCATGTGCTCAGTGGGGAATCACCTTTGTAGGACCGCCTGCCTCCGCAATGCGGCTTCTCGGGTCCAAGGCTGAAGCCAAAAGGCTTGCGATCCAAGAGTCAGTGCCGATTGTGCCCGGTTGCTTTGCTCCAGACGCTACATTTAAAGATCTGAAAAACGGTGCGGAGGACATTGGCTACCCGGTGATGCTGAAGGCATCAGCCGGTGGTGGCGGGCGAGGCATGCGAGTGGTTCTCGATTCCAAGAGTTTTGACGAAGCCATTGAAACTGCATCGGACGAGGCTCTCAAGGCATTTGGCGACGGTACGATGATGGTCGAAAAACTGGTTGCGCGACCACGGCACATCGAGGTTCAGATTCTCGCCGACGTTTACGGCAATGTTTCTTGTCTCTTCGAAAGAGAGTGCTCGATTCAGCGGCGACACCAAAAGCTGATCGAAGAGGCTCCTTCGCCATATCTGTCCAACAACTTGGCAATGTGGTCTCAGATGGCTTCTGCGTCAAGGCGGCTTGCCCAGGCGGCAGGCTACGTGGGAGCAGGAACCGTAGAGTTCATGGTCGATGAATCGGCGGGAAACTTCTACTTCCTTGAGGTCAATGCTCGACTTCAAGTAGAGCATCCGGTAACTGAGGCGGTTACCGGCCTGGACCTTGTTCAGCACCAGTTGCGATTAGCGGCGGGAGAACGTCTTGATCTGGACAGTCGATTCAAAGAGGGTGACAGACTAGCCATGAGCGGCCATGCCATCGAGGTTCGCATCATTGCCGAAGATCCCGCAAGTGGCTTTATGCCGTCCGTCGGAAAAGTTCTCGCCTGGTCTGAGCCGAAGGCGCCCGGCATTCGCGTGGACACTGGCCTAGGGCATGGATCGGAGGTCACGAGGTTCTATGACTCCCTCATCGCCAAGGTTATTTCTCATGCCGAGACGCGGGCCAAGGCCATCGACCGACTCAAGATGGCTCTGCTCGACTTCCATGTACTCGGGGTCAAAACGAATATTGGATATCTCCTGGATGTCCTTTCCCACCCCGACTTCTTGGAGGGCAAGATCGATACCGGTTTTCTCTCTCGGGAGTTTGGTGCATGGTCTCAAGCAGGCGTACCTCCCGAATTGGGAGCGATTGTCCGACATGCTGGAACATACGGACCAAATGAAACGAGCGGTGAGCATGTTCCTTCCATTTGGGATGCCCAAGATTCCTTTCGGATCACCCATTTATAGGCTCCGACTTTACAGGGAACTTATAGCCCTTACTAAAGCTAGCGCAGCTGTTTGATTTGCCTTAAGGAAAGTCATCTCCCACTAGTTGCAGAGTTGTCAACTGTGGGAAGCGCAACGTCGAAGTCAGGAACTCTGTGTCTTATCTTGCGTCTTGGGAAACGGTAAAACGGCTCTGCTCGCGATCTCGGTGAGGACTGGCGGGGTTTGTTGCTTGACCAGTAAATGAACCTTTTGCAGGGCTGGCTCTTTGTGATGATCGGCTTGTGTTATTAAAGCACGAGTCGCTTTGACAGCCTCTTTGCTAGACAACGGCAGCTATGGACGTGACTAACTTTACGTTTCATGCGATTGGTGTTGTTCTTTACGGGACGAATGAGAGTCTTGACAGTTTTGGAGCGAAGTGTTTCTCGCGTCGACAGCCTGTATTCGCACTCATGAAATCGGGCTAAACTTCAGCCATGAAAAATCTTCTCAGTGAGGAGCAGATCGGGGCTTACCGTGACAACGGATTTCTGGTTATTGAAGGCTTTTTCGACGACAAGGAACTTAGCGAGTGGCGTGGCGTCACGGATAACGCAGTTTCTGAAAGAATGTCCGAAGCTGCCGCAACCCTCCACAATCAATGGAACAAGGATGACTATTACGCTCAGGTATTCACCCAGTGCATTAAGCTGGCGGATACCCATGAGGGGATGCGGGCACTCATCCACGACCAAAGGCTGGGAGAGGTGGTCGGTACGCTGGCCGGAGTCGATGGGATTCGAATATGGCACGACCAGGCCCTTATAAAACCTGCCTATGGCAATCCGACCGGATGGCACTTGGACAATCCCTACTGGTCGTTTTCGTCTCGTGACGCAATTTCGATGTGGATCGCGTTGGATGACGCCACCGCGTCCAATGGCTGTCTGGCTTATATTCCAGGAAGCCAGAAGACAGCTCGATTTGATAATGCCGATATCGGTGAGAACTTCGGCTCCCTGTTCAAGGTATATCCGGAGTGGCTTCAAATCGATCCACTATTATGCCCTTGCCCGGCTGGCTCAGCCGTCTTCCATAACGGCCTAACCGCTCATGGAGCAGGCGCCAACATTACAAACCGGGCCCGTCGAGCAATGACCTGCGCCTATATGCCAGATGGCTCGACGTTCAACGGAAAGCAAAACGTCTTGCCAAAGGAATATTACGAGTCCCTTCGAATCGGAGACATCCTCGATGACGAGATCATTAACCCATTGATTTGGAAGAAGTAGGTCGAAGGCGAGGGCGATTCTAGGTGAACTCGCGAATTGTCCGAGAAAATCTATACTCGACTGGCGCCTGAGTCGTTAAAATCAAAATCGCCTACCCCCCTTAGACTACATTCCTCCAAACATTCCGCCCATTCCGGCGACTCCTTTCAAGTCGATGTGACGGCCTTGGAGCCTGATCCACTTGATCTTTTGAGTTGGGGTAAGGATCGCGCTTGCAGCGGCTTCAGTCTCTGCCTTTGTTTTCTTGGCCATAGATGCCGCCTTGCCGGCGAAGTTCTTCAGGGCTGCTGGATTGGTGCCTCCACCTTGGAAGGGATTCTCGCTTCCACCGGAGTTTTGACGATTGATTCTCGATATGGCAGACGCCAATCGGCTTGATTGAGTGGCCGTGAGGCCAACTTCGGATGCAATTGAAGGATCCAAGAGTGCGGAAGCCCCCGTCGACTGCAACGTGATCTCGTGAAGTCGCTTGCGTTGCGGCGGGCTAAGTAAGACAATCGTCTTGCTTTGCATTGAGTCGTACGCCGCTGAGATGACGGTCATCATCTTCTTCTCCTCATCCGGCGTTTGCTTCTTTCCGCTCATCGCGCCCATAACGGTTGGCAGCATTTTCATTCCCTCTTGCATCATGACTTCCGTGACCTTCTGGGAAACGCTTGGAGAAATGTTCATGTCCTTTTGGACATCAGGATTCATGAGCAACGCCGGGTTGTACCGCATGCTCGGCATTTTGAAGCCGGGAGGCATGAACTGGGCGGAGGCAACGGCCGCGACCGAAAGGAGGAGACCAAGAAGAAGATATCTAACACGCATCATCGATTCATATTACGGCTAACGAGTCTCGATAGCTGCAATGAATCGATGGATGCTTGGAAAGTGTTATCTGCCCGGGATGCCTGGCTCGGTAAGTAGGGCCGGATCCAGCGCTTTCTTGAGCGTCTCTTCGTCCAGCAGCCCCTTCTCGCGTACCACCTGAGGAATCGGCTTCTTTTCCGCGAGTGCCGTCTTAACGACGCTTGCGCCAACCTTATAACCCAGAATCGGGTTCAGTGCAGTGGCTAGCGACGGCGATGTTTCGGCATAGTGGAGGCAGCGCTCCTTGTCCGCAGTAATTCCATCGACACAATTCACCCTAAAGGTTAAGAGGGTATTGGTGAGGATCTGAATCGCGAATTGGGCAGCAAAAGCCATTCCCGGCATCATGACGTTGAGTTCGAGCTGGCCCGCTTGAACGCAGTAGTCAAGGGTTTGGCACTGGCCCAGAACTTGGTAGAGGACGATATTCAGGTTCTCCGCCATGGAAGGATTTATTTTTCCGGGCATGATCGACGATCCTGGTTGAACCGGAGGAAGCACGATTTCGGCAAAACCCGTAAGTGGCCCGGAGCATAGGAGTCGCAAGTCGTTTGAAATACGAGTTAACTCAAGCGATAGGATCCTCAGTCCGCTTGCCAATGCTGACATCGCGAGGTTGCTTTGCATAGCCTCTCGAAGATCGGGCGAATTGCGGAACGGAATTCCGGTGTAGGCCTCTAGATACTTCACGACCTTGGCGCGATAGTCTTTGTGCGTGTTGAGCCCGGTGCCGGCCGCACTGCCTCCAATGCCAAGCTCTTCCAACTCAAATGCAGCTTGCTCGATCCATCGCTTGGATTTTCGAATTGCGACTGAATAGGCGGTGAATTCTTGACCAAGTCGAATGGGAACCGCGTCCTGAAGATGGGTTCGACCGGATTTGAGAATTCCATCAAATTCGACGCCTTTTGCCTCGAATGCACTCGCCAACCCCTCGACCGAAGCCAGCAAGTCCGTTAGCATCAGCCTTGCCATAATCCGCATCGCGGAAGGAAAGGTGTCGTTTGTGCTCTGACCGTAATTGGGATGGTCGTTCGGGTTGACCCTCTTGTATTCGCCGAGGTTGCCACCGAGAATCTCTTCCGCACGGTTCGCAAGGACTTCATTGCAGTTCATGTTGAGGCTCGTTCCAGCCCCCATGTGGAACACATCGATCGGAAATTGATCGCGGAACTGTCCGCCTAGGATGTCATCGGCAGCCTGAATAATTGCTCCGCCGATCTCTGCATCCAAGAGACCCAATTCTGTATTTGCTTCCGTGCATGCCTTTTTTAGCATGATATAGGCGTCTATCATGGTGGGGTGTTCGGTCAGGCCGCTGATCTGAAAGAGATTCCGGCTTCGCTCAGCCTGAGACCCCCAATACGCTCCAACTGGAACCTGAACATCACCCAAACTGTCCTTTTCTACGCGGTAATCCATAGTATTCAGTTTACTTGGACGGTCCTCGTACTCGCCGGTTGCATCAACCCGCTCGTTAACGCGTTTACCCCTATTCGCAAAGTTCTTGGCAGGAAGACGAAGGGACAGCCGCAGCACGGGTGGACAGTAGCCCCTCTCGTAAACCACCCAAGAGCAAAACTTACCCCGTTCGTCGGAGCGGATTGATCGCGACCTAACTGCCATAACATGGCGTCACGATCGCGGCGACGCCCGATTCAAGAGTGATTCCCCTAACCAGCGACCCGGGATGGCTCCGGCTCTTTTAGGATCTCGATGACATCCCGGATATTCCAGTTATTGGCTTCCAGCATCTCCCATGCTTCATCCCTAGTCGCCGAGGTCAGTTCGCATACAATTCGAGCACATCGGTCCTTTAGCTTCTGGTTCTTGGCCTTGACATCCACCATGAGATTCTCGATCACTTTGCCACTGAGAACCATTGCAATCGTGCTGATCCGATTGAGAGCCAACTTCTGCGACGTGCCTGCTTTCAGGCGAGTGGACCCAGTCAAGACTTCGGGCCCGGTATCCAAGAGAATGGCGTGATCGGCGATCTGAAGGAGGGGGGCGCCGCGGTTATTGGCGATTCCGCAGGTCCAAATTCCTTTTTGCTGGGCATGGTGGATTGCGGAAAGCACAAATGGAGTGCTGCCACTTGCGGCGAGGCCTATGACAATGTCCTTCCGAGTGGCGCCCATCTGATTGAGGGCGGTGATACTTGCGTGGATGTCATCTTCGGCATCTTCCACTGATCGGTCTTTTGCGACCGTGCCACCAGCGACCAAAGCAACAAATCGGTCTGGCTCGATTCCGAACGTGGGAGGCATTTCTGCGGCATCGGCGGACGCTGTTCGACCACTGGTTCCGGCTCCAACGTAAATAATACGTCCACCGCCCTGAAATGCTTCTGCCGCCTTTTGAGCAGCGAATGCCAATGGTGCTTCCGCTGCGTGGAGGGCGCGCAGTACGGCGCCTTCCTCCTCGTTCATCAGGCGAACGATTTCAATGGCCGACATACTGTCGAGCCCCAACGAGCGAGGGTTTCTAGATTCAGTTGCCAAGACTTAGCTCCTTTGCTAATTCGACAGCACCGTAGAGCGGTGGTTTGGTGAGACGATTCACTATCAAAATTCGATCCGGGTAGCGAGCCGCAAGAAGTTCCTGAAAGCGATCTTTGAACACGGGTGCTGCCTTCCAAATCCCGCCGGCAAGACTGATCGCGAGAGTTCCAGACGGTTTCAAGTAGCGCTCGACGTGCTGCGCAACCACTTCGACAAGGGCACTCTGGTTGCGGTCGATACTCTCAAGCGCGTATGCCTCTCCGTCCTTGGCATCGGTGCCAAGAACCTTGGCAAGGCGAGCCAAGACTTGAGGAGGGCCCGATGTATAGACAGCAGAGACAATGGCGCCCTCTTGGTCCGTGCCAAAAAGGTCGATCACTGCATGCCGTAGCGCCTGGGACGATGAGTTTGGATGATCGAGAAAATGGATAAGAGCGTCGCGGCCAAAGTGAAAGCCAGAGCCCGCGTCACCCAGAACATAGCCTCGGCCGCCTGTCTTGTTCATCCCACTTTCGCCTCGGGAGCAAACCAGCGACCCCGTGCCGGCAATGATGCAGACGTCTGTGTCCATTGGAGACGAATAAAAAGCTGCGGTATAGTCCGGCTCAGCTCTAACGCTCGACCCAGGAAACATCTGGCGCAGAATATCTTCACCCTTGGCCCGAGTCTCATCGTTCACGAGTCCAGCAAAGCAGCCGCATACAAAATTCGCAGGCTCACATCCCCGGGTGGCATGCTGGAGGTTTCGTCTTAGGCGGGGTTCGGGAGTAGAAACGAGATTGGCGGCGCCAGACTGGCCTTGAAAGAGGACGTTGCCCCCATCGTCAACCGCCAAGACGCGACTGGACGATCCCCCACAATCTAACCCAACATAGATGCTCATTTATAAAAGGCTCTGAATAGAGCCTGCTTCTAATTTACCTATTGCCCGCGAGGCTCGTTTCAATGGTCCGGCATTCTAACGAAAATATAATATCTGAGGATATCTTGTCCAGTTTATCCCGCAGAAAATGAGCTCAAGGGACCAACAAACGGCCATTAGCCCGGCTGCACTCTTTGGGTCCCTATGCAACCAAAATGGTACAACCAACTTGTGAGGCGGTACCGCGGAGAGAAGTTGCCAGAGGGCTGCCGAATAGCGGTGATTGCCAACGATGCGCTAGGTAACTATATAGTCGCGACACCACTCATCCAGATGCTTCGGCGCACTCACCATCCCTCTGCGCTTCATTACTACAGCGGGAGCCGTACGGAAGAACTCTGGAGCTGCGATCCTAATATCGATTGGGGGTTGAGCTTTGACGTCGAGAGACCGGGAGAGGTGAAACGTCATGCAAAGGGGCCTTACGATCTTGTCATAAACCTTGAGACGACTAGATGGGCGAAGCTTGTTTGCAAACACATCGGTTCTGATTCGTCATGGGCTTGCGGTCCTTGCGCAGGCGAACAGGATGAGACTGAATTGCCTTATGCCGACGACAGCATCGGCCGACTGGCAGTGGATGCAGATTGGACATCGCCAGACCTCCAAAGCCGTTTTCCGTATTTGGAATCGACCTACATTGGAGAGATTTTTTGCCGCACAGCCTATTTAAGAGGGTCGATTCCAGCTCCGCGCGTTTTTGAGCGTGAACCGACGGTTCCCATACCACCGGTTCTAATCGCGACCGATGCTAGCCTCATTAACAAACTATGGGATCCAGCAAAATGGATTATCGCAGCTCAGTGGATTGTGGACCAAGGCTTTGAGATTGGAGTAGTTGGAGCTTCACCGGAAGTTCAGCGCCACTTTTTGGTTGGCGACACCGTCGAGGATGAAATCATCGGTCTTGGGTTGGCCACCGATCTGAGGGGCAAGATGGGCCTGCCCGAAGTCGCCGGCGCATTGAGAAGGGCCAGACTGTGTTTTAGTTTGGATAACGGAATTATGCATATGGCCGCTTCGGTTGGAACTCCAATCGTTGCGATGTTCAGGCTCGGATATGACCGACTTTGGACTCCGCCTGGGTTGAATGTGAAGGCGCTCGTCCCGCCCGCCGGTAAGAAAGTTTTCGACATCGAGACATCGGAGGTGGTGGAAGCCCTTCAAGGTGTCTTGTATGAATCTGGCAACTGATGAAAGGGATTCTCTGCGCGCTGATTCTGTTGCTGGCATGGGTATCTCGCGCCTCCCCGATCGAGCATCGACCTCCACATTCGAACAATATCATCGTGATCATCCAACCGGCTCTTGCTGGGCCGGAAGTCGATCCTAACACCTATTGGAGTCCCCTCTGGGTGTTATGGCCCCGTTCAATAGGCGGGGGCAAGGGTGGAAGCCTCTTGTCCGTTGCTACTGGAGCGGTCTGGGTCGGCGACGCGACCGATTTTTGGACGGCAAACCTCAATGATATTAAGAGGCATGGGTTCTTCCAGATGCGGACGAGGATGATTGGACCCATCCGCACCGACTTGTTGCTTAACAGCAAAGGGGGCGCAAGCGTCAACGCGCTTGTCCTGTCACTGAATTCCGATTCAGCCAAAATGAACCCATTTTGGGCTTCAGAAGCATGGCCGCCAGATAGCCTAATGGTTGCAGAGGCTTCATCTTGGGATGATGTGCGGATGTTCGAATCAGTGACTTCAGGGCGCGTCCTCGTGTTCGAATATCCTCCAAGAGTTGATGTTTCGTGGACGCGTTTTTGGCTTCGGGGTCACGGTTGGCCGGCAGATGGCAAGGGTCGATCCGGGAAGGGACCAAGCCGCGGAAGAGTCTCAGGCGAGAAGCTTGGCGTTGTTAACGCTGCTACGGCGCCAAGGTCTTCCGACTCTGCCGTGCCCGGTTTGATCGGTTCGAGACATTTAATACTCTTGGTGATGCATCCTGAAGAGTTCTATTGGGACTCGGTGGATAATCGTTCTTGGCCAGGCGCCAATAGGCTCCTTGAACTCAACCACGTCACCGGTCCGTGGTTTGCATTCGGCTGGATGCTGTTCACGCTCGGAGGAATCGTCTGGGGAGCTACTTTGGTGGCCCATGAACGCTCCAGCAGAGTCGTTCCTTATCTGTTGACGACAATTCTGCTGTCACCGGCAATTGTCGACGGGGCTGGGTTCATGGGGCGACAGCTTGGCGTCACCTCGTGGCCAGTGTGGCTACTCCTGTCCACCTTGGTTGCTCTCGGTTGCTTCTACAGTCTTGGCGGTTTACAACGACGATTTCTTCCGAAAGCTCATCCTTTGCTATCTGGGTTCTTTCTAGGATTCGTCATCCTGTTTTTGATTGACCCGGTGTGGAGCTTTATGAGCCCGGTACTTGGTGGTAGGGTGTGGCCTGTCTCTCCGGTCGCGCTTGCCAGTCTGTTTGGGTATCTGACCGGAATGGTGGCCTGTATTCAGGGCTGTGGAAAGCCCTGGATTTGGGCAGCAAGGGCGGTGTGCATCGTCATGGTGCTTGCGGGATTTATGACGAGAGTCTGGCTTTCCGCTGATATTGGCGCCGCTTCAATCTTGCCAGTCATGGCATGGCTGATCGGCGAGCGGCGCTTTAGATGGCCCATGCTGATCATTGCTTTGTTGTGGCCGACTTCGCTCGCGCCCCTTTTATTCAATGGTAATCACTGGCATCCTGTCGGGCTCCTCGTTTCTGGATTTGATGTGAACCGTTTGAACGCCTATGACTACGTGGACTTCATCACGTGTGCAAGCCTGCAGGTTTTCGTGCCGGTTGCCGGGGGCATCGCCCTTTTCGGTTTTCGATTCTTTTTCCACCAGATCAAAGGGGTCATGCAACTTGATCTTAGGAGAAGTGCCCTGCCGACGTCCGCACTTGTGGCAGCGGCCGCCGGCGTTCTTCACCCTGTGTTCCTTTATGCAGCCCTGACCCTCGCCACTGGCGCGGCGTCGGTTCTATTATTGGACGCTGTTCAGACGATGTAGCCAGACATTGTAAAACGCCTTGGCTTGTGGAGTTGCGGATCGATCCACCTCGACCGCATACTCCGCAGTGCCATCGGAGATTGGGGACTGTCGATCCTGGGACGGCAGTGCGATCTTGATTCCAATCTTAGACACCGTCGAATACGGCATTTCGTCCGTGCTGCGAATAATCTTGTTGTAAAGTTCCGACAGATCTTTCCCGGCGACTTCGTTGATTGTCGTTCTTAACTCGTCTTCGCCGAAGCCCGGCTTTGGAATTTGACATTTCTGGAACAGCGTGCGCATCACATCGTCAAGTGTCTTTGTTCCGTTCGTGGCATCGATGATCGCCGCGTCGAACAAGAATCCCGCAAGTAAGCCCTTGGTGTAGAAGCTAAGGTCCCCTACGCTGAAACCGTCCTGCTCCCAGCAACCTCTTGAGGCTTCCTCCACCGTTTTTACCTTGCGGGTCTGCCCGCCCTGAAGTTGCCTTATCTGGTCGGCAAGTTCATTTCTAAGCCAATCTTCTGTTTTCAGGCCCGATTGGTACGTGTGAAGCTTGGCATAGTAATCGGTAACCCCCTCGGAAAACCAGAGGTTGGCGGTGCGCTGAGGTTGCGTGTAGTCAAATGGGCCAAGGATCTTCGGTCGAATCTGTTTAACGTTCCAGGCATGAAAGTATTCATGGGCTGCGAGATCGTCAAGGTGAAGTTCGCCAGTATTGGATACCGCTTGGACGTTGCATGCCCGATGTTCCAATCCTCCGGAGAAGTTCCCGACTTCAAGGTGGATGATGTAAAAGTACTTCTTAAAGGCCGCGCCCTTGAATAAGTCCAGCGCTGGTTTGCTTACGAGGCGCAAGCGCTCAGTCTCCGCGTCTAAGTCGCACCGAGGATCGTTCTCAGGAGCAACAAAGATAACTTCGAATGGAATGCCGGACACAGTAAAGGTCTTGCGCTTAAAGGCGCCCAATTGGATTGGGTGATCGATAAACTCGTCGTACCCAGTCGCGACGAATTTGGCGTCCTGTCCAGGAGTCATGGGTGTCGCAACGTCCCAACAGGTTGGGTTTTGAATGGTTAGGTCAATATCCTCAGTCGTTCGGCCATCGACGTACATAAATGCCGCTGCGCCGTTAATAAAGACCTTATCCGAAGCAACGTTGACGGCAAAGAAGCCAAGGCCGGGGTCGTCGCCAAGCACCCGATAGCTCATCGTGATTTGCTTGCTTCCCCCTCCGTAGGCTTTCCAGGTGCGCGAATCTGCCGAATCCGTGGATAAGATTCGTCCATGATTGTCGGCCACCTTAACATCGAAAAGCTTCTTTTGGTATGTGGCCATCTGGTAATAGCCAGGACACCAGCCCGGAATGCGAAAGGTCTCCGTCGCCTTGGGGTTGTCGATGGTCAGGGATACGAGAATTGATTTCGCCGAAGGCTCTGGAGTGAGTTTGTAATGAACCGTCGCCGACGCGATGGAGAACAAAAAGGCAAAACCAACTAGAATTCGACGCATAGAATCCCATACTCTAGCCCAAAACCGTTGGTTCCATATACACGATCTCAACGGTTAGCATAGTCTTGCCATCCGGTAGTCTGATCAGCCTCTTGTGGTAAACATTCTGGATGCTTGCCGGACTCGGATTTCTCAGCGCCTTTATGGGTGTTCCGTTTATTGAAAGTTCGTTGGGGACCGATGGGTCCCTGATCGAGAAGATAACTAACCAAACTCCAATCGTCCCATTTGTCCCGGACCCGCGTACACGGATGCCTGCCGAGAAAGATTGGAAAGATCCTGGTTATCTAAACATTGTCTGGATTCAGTCGCCAAACTGTGACTCCCGCAGAAAAAACGCGGTTGTCGACACCATCGTTGTACATTCCACTGCAATCGCTTCTCTCGAAAAGACGACCGAGGTTTTCCAACGAACAAGCCCGAACCCAGTGAGTTCACACTTTACGATCGGAAAGGATGGTTCAATCATCCAAAACGTTTCAACGTTCGATCGAGCTTGGCACGCAGGTGTGAGCAAGGACGCTGCCGGACGTCAATCAGTCAATCAGTATTCGATTGGGATCGAGTTGGTAAATATGGACGACGGAAAGGACGGATATCCGGAGCCCCAGTTGATGGCCCTGTGCGGAATTATCGCTGAGATGAAGCGCCGCTTCCCAATCAAGCAGATCGTCAGCCACGAGTTCATCGCGATCCCACCCGGACGTAAGGTCGACCCCAATGGCTTTCCATGGCAACGCCTAAAGTACTTGGGTCTGCCTCTTTACTACGGTCAAAACAAAAACTAGGGGCCAATCCTGAAATTCGGATTCATCAGGGTTTCCGATACGGTTGCCGCTGGATAGTTAGCGAAGCAGGGGTTCATCCTTGTTCCCACGGATGTGAACTACTCGTGCAGAATGGGCAATGCCTGCTCTAGGTCAGCGATTAGGTCTTTTGAATCTTCAAGTCCACAGAAAAGGCGAACAATCCATTTTTTCTCAGGATAGCCGATAGGTTTAACGCCCATCGTGACGGCAAGGCTTTCAAATCCGCCCCAACTGACCCCACGCTGAAAGAGCTTGAGTTTGTTGACAAATTCTTTGACCTTGGCAGGTTCTTGGATCTTGGGTTCAAAAGAAAACAGGCCGCCCGATCCTGACATCATTTTCTTGTACAGATTGTGTTGCGGAAACGAGGGCAGACTGATATGGTGGACTCGTTCGATTTCGTCCCGCGATTCTAACCAAGATGCGACTATGTTTCCAGTTTGTTGATGCCGCGCAAGGCGCAGACTGAGTGTGCGAAGGCTCCGAGTCAAGAGCCATGCTTGAAATGGATGCAGAATCGATCCAAGCAAGTTGACCTCGTGTCGGAGCATACGGTCCATTCGCTCGTGGGATGTGCAAATGGCTCCGGCGGTGAGATCGCTGTGGCCCCCTAAATACTTGGTTGCGCTGTGACACACAATGTCGATGCCGATATCGTGGGGTCTCATATGCAGTGGAGTGTTGTAGGTGTTGTCACAAATCGTTGTTATTTCGCGGTCGCGGGCCACCTTGGCAATCGCCTCCATATCTTGAAGCCTAAACACCAGACTGCTGGGCGATTCAAGATAGATCGCTGTCGTCTCAGGCCGGATTGCCGCGACAACTTCAGCGACCTCACAACCATCTACAAAGGTGTGAGTTACCCCGAATTTGGATAGGTAGTCGGATAACAAAGAGAGCAGGGGACCGTAGCCCGTGTCGACGCAAACTACATGCGAGCCCTGTTTGACAAAACTCATCACAGCCATCGTAAGGGCCGCTTGTCCGGTTCCCAAGACCTTGCACGATTCGGTGCCTTCGAGCATGGCCAACTTCTTTTCGATCAGGTCGAGCGAAGGGTTCCCGATGCGGCTGTAGCCATGGGGCGGGCTCCCAAACCTCTTGCTCATCGAATCGCCCAGCTCATCTACCGTGTCAAATACAAAGAGTGAATTCTGAAAGATCGGTGGAACGACTGCACCGTGAATCTTCTCTTCTTCGCCATAGTGCTGAATGAGGGTGTTCCAACCTAGGCCGGGTTCAAGTTCCATATGAACCCTATATGGTACTGAATCGAAGGAATTGCCGGAACGGAAATCGGGAGTCGTCGCGCCTGTTCTCCAACCGGGATGCCCCAACCATGTGCATTTCCGCGACGAGACATGCTAAAACTCTCGTCTCCAGCTGTTTATGGGGCGTCGAGAGCGACGTTCGTATCGTCACTTTATAAGTAGCCCGACGGATGGCAAAACTCCCCCGAGACAAGGTCAACATCAGTCAGGGGGCTTGACCCAGGGCCTAGATACGGTAAGAGCCGTCCTAACTCATGTTCGAGCAGACACTAGAAACGGAAGTTCAGTATTTGAAGGGAGTCGGCCCGCGAAATGCGGTCGCCCTTCATAAAGTCGGACTACATACGGTCGGCGACCTATTGTATTACATGCCTCGACGTTATGAAGATCGTCGGAGTATCCCACCGATCGCGCTCGTGCAGCCAGGACAATGGGTCACGGTCAGGGGTCGCATTCTAAGTGTCGACGCGCGCCCCACCCGAGCTGGAATGGTCATCCTAAAAGCCCTGTTGAAGGACCGAAGCGGAACGATCAGTCTGACCTGGTTTAACCAGCCATGGCTTAAAAAGTTGCTTGAAAGCGTGGAGGGTGACGTTATTGCTTACGGGTTGGTCCGCGAATCGAACTGGAACTACGAGATCGCAGCACCCGAATGGGAGACTCTAACCGAAGACGACGATCCTGAGGACTTTGCGCGGATCGTACCGGTATATCCGCTTACCGAAGGTCTCCAGCAGAAGACAGTGCGTCGGGCGGCAAAGTCTGCCGTGCTGGGCTATATCCAGTACGTACAGGATCCCCTTCCAGCGAACCTATTGAGGTCCCAAGGGCTAAAAGATCTACGCTGGGCGCTCGAACAGATACACATACCTTCTTCGGAAGAGCAAAGGCTGGAGGCTCGCCGCCGATTGGTTTTTGAGGAATTCTTCTACATGCAGACCGCATTGGCGATGCGAAGAGCTGAAACGCAACAAGAGCTTGGAATCTCGTTCGCCATTTCTGAACTCCTTAAGGGAAATGATCCGGGCGGTCACTCCGAAACGCCGCTGATCGAGAAGGATTCGAAACGGAAACGGTCAAGCGAAGCGCTTGCAAAGGCCAAGGCAAAGTTCACCGATCCGTCAGCAGTTTCCCTAAATGGAGCAACCGCGAAACCGGTTGTAGTCGAAACAGTAGTTCAGCAAGCGCACTTGTTTGTCGAGGAACAACGTGGCAAGTATCAAGGTGAACCGCTGTGGGATCAAATTCATCGAATGCTTGCATTTGACTTGACGGGAGCACAGCGTCGGGTTATCGAGGAGATATGGGCGGACATGGAATTGCCCCACCCTATGAACCGTCTTGTCCAGGGCGATGTCGGCTCAGGAAAGACAGCGGTGGCGGCATGCTGTATGTTGCCCGCGGTGCGATGCGGCTACCAAGCCGCTTTGATGGCGCCAACCGAGATCCTTGCTGAGCAGCACTTTGTTAACTTGCATCGCCTGTTTGAGCCGCTTGGATTGGATGTAGAGCTTCTAGTAGGCAAGCAAACCGCGTCTCAAAAGCGAAAGGCGATCGAACGGACCCAGTCAGGTCAAGTACACATTGCGATTGGAACCCATGCGCTGATCCAAGAAGGAGTTAAATTTGCAAACTTGGGGCTCGTGGTTATCGACGAACAACACAAGTTCGGGGTCCTGCAACGGAAAGCACTACGCGACAAAAGTCTTGGAAATCCAGACGTCTTGGTCATGACGGCGACACCGATTCCCCGAACGCTGACCATGGCATCCTTTGGAGACTTGGAACTGTCAGTGATCGACGAGCTTCCTCCCGGTCGAAAACCAGTGAAGACTCACGCGAAACTGCCTTATGATCGGCAGTCGGTCTATGAGGGAGTGCGAGCCCTCGTTGAACAGGGCCGCCAAGCCTTCTTCGTTTGCCCCATGGTAAGTGAAAGTGAAAAAATGATGGCCCAGGCTGCCACAGACCTTCATTACCGCCTCTCCAACGGAGTCTTTAGCGCCCAAAAAGTCGGCCTTCTTCATGGGCAGATGAAGTCGAGCGAAAAAGAGCAGGTGATGGAACAGTTCCGAAAGCACGAACTGGACATTTTGGTCAGCACGACGGTCGTTGAGGTTGGAGTGGATGTGCCGAATAGCTCCGTAATGGTCATCGAGGACGCAAACCGATTTGGACTTTCACAGCTTCATCAGTTGCGAGGACGAGTCGGTCGCGGAGCGCAGCAAAGTTACTGCATTTTAATTGCTGACACGAAAGGCGAGGATGCTCGAGCCAGGATCGATGCCATGGTTCAGACCAACGACGGCTTTGAGATTGCCGAAATCGACTTAAAGCTGCGTGGTCCTGGCAGCATGCTTGGCACCATGCAGTCGGGGAATCTGGACTACAAAATTGCGGACCTGGTGCAGGATGGGAAGATGCTTGAAATTGCCCGTCAGGCCGCTTTTCGCTTGATCGCTGCCGACCCCAAGCTAGAACGGCCCGAGTATGCGGGGATTCTGGCAATGGTGAAGCAAAAGCGAAGTGACGCAGCCGTCGTGACAATCTCCTAGAATTCGTGCTTAAATCTGAATCGATGCTTCCTGCGATTACGCCTGCTGAATTAAACGACGAACTCAAGAGTCCAAACCCGCCAACAGTGATAGACGTCCGGGAACCGCACGAATTGGCCATAAGCGCCTTAGATGGCACGATCAACATACCTCTTGGCCAACTGCCTGCCCATCTGACGAGCCTCGACAAAAACGCCGACCTCGTGATAATGTGTCGAGTCGGCGGTCGAAGCGCTCAAGCAACGAGCTACATGATCAAGCAGGGCTTTCTCCACGTCAGAAACCTCACGGATGGCATTAACGGCTGGGCTCGGGCGGTGGACCGTACGATGAAGGAATACTAGGCACTGCCTGAGTGATTCGTCGTTTGGAACTGATGGCCAAGTTGCCAGCATGCTTAGTCTGAATTTGACGCCGGAGCGAACCTGCCGGACTAGGCATTGCGAATGGCTCCATCTGAATCGAGGAGTTACTCCACCTAATGAGAACATCGACAAGGAGCGAGCTCAAACTTAGACAGATCCCGTTAAGTTGCTGAGGATCGTATCGCCATGAATCGGACAAACTCGGAGATAATAGATTCGTGAGACTCACGGCAGAGCAGATTCTCTTCTTTCACCTTAATGGATTCCTTTCAATACCGACTCCGGTAACGGATGATGTCGAACTTTCCTGGATGCGGGACACCTACGACAGGATGTTTTTTGAGCGTGCGGGGCGTGAGCAAGGCGACCAATTCGACCTTGCCGGTTCCGATGAAGAGGGGAAGGAAGCGGACCTACCGCAAATTCTGAATCCAGCCAAATATGCGCCAGAACTAACTCAAGGAAATTACCTGAATGTGATTGATCGAATCGTACGGCAGCTATTTGGCAAAGAGGCATCAGCGGGAATTGCCCACGCCATTTTCAAGCCGGCTGGACATGGCGCCGCAACTCCCTGGCACCAGGATGAGGCATATTGGGGGCCGAACTACCAATATTGCAGCGCATCCATTTGGATGCCGCTTCAGGAGGCAACCATCGATAATGGATGCCTGTGGTTCGTTCCTGGCAGTCACGAGTGGCCAGTTGTCGAACATCGTCCGATCGGCGGGAATATCAAGATTCACGGGCTGGAAATGGTCGACTTGGAGTTTGTGAAGAACGCTATCCCCTGTCCGCTGCCTCCGGGAGGAATTACGATTCATCGGAATCGAACTGCGCACTATGCCGGACCAAATGTTTCCGATGTACCTCGTCGAGCTCTAATCCTTGGCACTGGACGCCCGTCCCAACCGTATCCGGGGACTCGAACCTTTCCTTGGAATGAGGCAAAGCATCCCCCGCGCGAAGAACGCGCTAAGACGACGGCCCTTTCATGAGGATTGAACGTAACCAGCCTTATTGTCGGGCCAACGGAGTTTGCTCTCGCCTTTGGCTCGGACCTAACTGGAATCCTCTGACATTTGGAAAAGTAGAATTGGCGCTGGTCATCTGACCATTAGGGATGTGTTCCGGTTTCCGCATTTCTTTCTGGATTAAAAATTCCGCTGATCCGTTTCAGTAGGTACTCCCGCCATATATACCGATGACGCGAGATTTGCAGAGACAGCTGATAAACCAAGCCCTTCGAGGGGACCGAGTTGCATTGGAGCGGCTGATTGAAGCTCACCGCTCAGCGGTCTCAGCGCTCGCGTTTCAGGCTTTGGGCAATGCCGACGATGCAAACGATGTCGCCCAAGAGGCGCTCGTATATGCCGCGATGCAGCTCCCGGCATTGCGCGACCATGACCGGTTTGGTGCTTGGATACGGCAGCTAACGCTTACTCAGTGCACGAATTACCGAAGAAATCGGCGCACCCGCAGGCTGGGTGAGCCGCTAAAGAACACATTCGAATCAACTGCAGAGGCTGACTTTGCAGACCGCTTAACGGTGATGCAGACGGTGAAACACCTAAATGAGTCACTTCGAACGACTCTCCTAATGCACTACCTGGGAGGTTGGTCCACAAGACAGATCTCAGCACTCTTGGAGATCCCCCATAACACGGTTCGAAGCCGTCTCATGACGGCAAAACGACATATCCGTGCCGAACTCATTGACCCTTCGCTCAAGACCCAATATATGAATACCAAAACAAACAGATTAAGCAGTGAACAATCACTCCTCCTTGCGAGTGCATTTCCCGGGGCCAGAATATTAACTGTCGATCCGAGCCCAGAACCTTGGCAACCCTTCGCACCACGCGTGAAGTTCGCCTTGCCGGGTGGTGAAGAGCGGACGATCGATTTCCGGGACAACTTTGACTCGCACAAACTGAACCTTGCCGCCACATTGGAGAAGCTGGGCATACCGGGACCTAAACTAGTCTTCGGCCCTTTGGCCGGGGGCAAGCTCTGCCTTTTTGAGTTACCTAGAGGCGAGAACCTTACCCTTTGGGCACTTGGCGGAACGCCCCATCGAATTCGACTTGCGACAGAGCGCGCGATCGAAGGGATAGATCGTCTTCAGGGATGCACGGAAGGCCTAAAAAACGATCCAGTTGGTGCGAGTCTTGAGAGGCGAACTCTCCAGGACGAGATTGAGATCTTGACGAATGACGATCGGTGGAATGCCAACCCTTGGCTTGCCGAGGAAGGTAAAGACCGACGACAGTGGCTCTCCGATCCTTGGTTCGCACAAGGGCTCGCCAAAGTCAAATCGGCGGTTCGGGATATAGAAACTCCGTTAGTCTATACCGACTATATGTTCTTCTTCCCACAGGGCTATCGAGTGCAAACCAGCACAAGGGACTTTAACGAGCCACTTGGCTGGCCTGGCGATCCTCATTACCAAGAGAACGCAATTGTTGAGTTCGAGAATCTATTTGGACACTATGGGGATCCTATCTTGGGATTGACGATGGTTTGGATATACGATTGTTACCCATTCGTCCACACTGGTTTCGTCGAGCAAGTTCTCTGGCGACGCGGCATCTCTCGTCGTGAATTCGCTCCCCGGCTTGCGCTGAAGGCGCTTCAAATGGTGGCGCGCGATCTACCCATCGAACGTCCGAAGGAGGGAAGGTCCTTCTGGGATAGCCTCCACAACTGGGCTGAGCAGGGCCTTGCTTGGATGTAAGGGCCAAGTGATCGGACGTAACTCGCCCGTGCCCCTGAGTGCGTATTGCGCACCATTCCTTTTAGAAATCGCTGAGGGGAATGACTTGTCGAAGATGATCGCCCACGGCGAACACATTCGACTTGGACTTTTCGTATTCAAGGAGGATTAAGCGCTTAGGGAGCTTGGTGTTATCCTAAGAGCGCCTTGATCCATTTGACTCAATTAGCTTCTATTCGAGATCGACTGCTGTTTTGGGCCATGGCGTCGCCAGCGATCTCGACAGGGCTTTCCACATACTGGATCCCATGTGGGTTCACATGCTGTACAGACGTAGTACTCCTTTCCGCACCATTCGCATTCTCTTTTGTCTCCCGAAGTCAATCCACATCCTGGGCAGATTCCAAATCGACCACTAGGTTTAAGTTCTTGGTTTAGTGCTACTCGATCATCAAATACGAAGCAGTCTCCTTCGAACAAGCCATTTGGATACTCGGCGAGGTATCCCAAGATCCCGTCGCGAAGTTGATAGACCTTATCGAAACCCCGGTCATGCATCGCGAGGATCGCCTTTTCGCATCGGATACCTCCCGTGCAGTAAATTAGCACCGGTTCGTCCTTCGAAAGTTCAGCTTTGTCCAGATAAGTCGCCCAGTCGGAGAAAGTCTTAAGTCCCGGGTCGACCGCACCCTTGAATTTTCCCGTAAGCGTTTCGTAGGTGTTACGGGTATCGATGAGGAGAGGCGGATTCTCCCTTGAGAGCATAGCATGCCACTGCTGGGGGGATAGATGGCGATTCTCGGGGGAATCCGGCACGAGATCCGGTCTCTTCAGCCCAACAATCTCGCTCCGTCGATCCACTGTCATTCGTCTAAACGGCCGAACTTGACTGACAGAGTCCTTGAATCGGATGTCTTCAGTTCCAACCATCCGGCATATCAATGCCTTGAACTCGGCAAGAATAGTCTCGTCGCCGCTTACCGTTCCATTGATTCCCTCTGGCGCCACAATGACAAGTCCGTGCAAACCGTGCTCATGCGACCAAGCTTTGAGCTCAAGGCGAAGGTCGTCGAGCCGTTCTTCATCGATAGAGACAAACCGATAGAAGCATGTCACGTGCCACAGTGCTTGGTCGACCATTCTGAGAAAGTACCTTGAATGGGCGTGGATAAACGTCGGCGGGGTTCGACATGGTGTCGAACCCCGTATTTTCTGTCGGCCAGGAGACCTACGTTTATTTGGCGAGAGCTTCGTCGATCGCGGCGAGAACATCAGGACTGTCCGGCGTATCCTTGGATCGGAAGCGCTTGAATACCTTGCCGTCCTTCCCAATCACGAATTTCGTGAAGTTCCACTCAATGGGATCTTGTCGGTCGCTGTTTTCAATGAGCCATTTGTAAAGCGGATGCTCATCATCGCCTTTAACCGAGATTTTTGAGAACATTGGGAAAGTCACATCGAACTTCGACGTGCAGAATTCCTTGATTTCTGAGTCGGTTCCAGGCTCCTGGGCTCCAAAATTGTTAGCAGGGAAGCCTAGGATCACAAATCCTTTATCCTTCTTATCTTTATAAAGAGCTTCCAGGCCTTTGTATTGGGGAGTGTAACCGCATTTGCTGGCAACGTTAACGACAAGAAGTACTTTGCCCTTGTAATGGCTCAGTTTGACGGTCTTGCCATCGATGTTGACCATTTTGAAGTCGTAAATCGAATTGGCGGGGTTGGTGCGTTTGGTGGAGGTGGCCATAGCAACAGATAGGCACCCAAATGCAGCGATGAATAGGGACAAAAATGGGACGAGTTTCATGGCTAACCCAGTCTACGAGGCACTGAGTCTTTGTGTTGGGTATGAAATTTCTAAGAATGGAATTTAACGAAGTTCGAACGACGAGCCAGCTTCGAGCTTTGATTCCATAAAACGGATTCGCCGAATGGGATCGTTCGGCATCACGGCATCATGGCATCATGGCATCGTTGCGAGTCGATAAAGTATGTGGGCGTATATCCGGCTTGCTTTGAAGAGGTGCTCGACTTTCAGACGCTCATCTGTTTCATGTCCATTGCCGTCGCCTTCCCAACATGTCCCAATGCTTACCGTATTTGGAATAGCGCGAGCATACGTGCCGCCACCCATCACCCCTGGCTTTTTCCGCTCTCCGGTCTCTTCCTCGTACACGTCGACGATCGCCTTTACGAGAGGGTGATCCAATGGGAAATAGAGCGAAGGGCTGTCCCGAGTGACCTTTAAATTGAACCCGCTCTTGAGTTCCGCCAGACGGGATTCGCAAAGTTCTTGAACGTGAGCGCCTTTCCAAGTCGCTGGATAGCGAATGTTGAACAACAGGTTGAGTTCATGGCCATCGGCTTTGATAATGCCAAGATTGCAAGTCAAGTCGCCACTCGCCTCATCGGAGCCCGATATCCCTAATCCCGCTCCACCTACGTGGGACATGTAAAGTAACTCTCCATAGTAAGTCGAAGTGTCGAGGGGTGAGATCTCCTTGAGAAACCTAAGAACCCTGATCGCAGCAGAATCGCCCATAAATGGCGCCGCGCCATGGCTGGCTTTGCCGATGGCGTAGATTCCTAACTCGTTTCCTTCCCAAGAAAACGTGACGTTACGATCCCAGCTATCGGCCAGCTTCTCCTCCACATGGGCTCTGGCAGTTGGCGCGACGCGGACCTTTGCGGAACAGGAGTCAATCACGATGTTGGGTCTTTGACCACCTTCGATGCTTAACAACTCCATTTCGCCTTTACACAGTGGGACGGTCACTTCCAAATTGGCGATGCCTTTCTCACAATGATAGAGTGGCCATCCCGAATCTGGCGCAATTCCGTAAGTGGGCGGCTCCTCCGTTTCAACGTATCTGGCCACACATCCGAATCCCGACTCCTCATTACAACCGAATGCTTGCCTCATTCGTGCAGGAACGTCGGGGAAGCATTCCTTGATCGCTCGCATCGCATACAGGGATGCCATCGTGGGTCCTTTGTCATCGGTGGTGCCGCGAGCATAGATATAACCGCCATCCAACTCAGCGCCGAATGGCGCATGCTTCCAGCCGGGACCGACGGGTACCACATCAAGGTGTCCCAGTGAAACGACAAGGCGGTCTCCGTGACCAAAATCGGCATAACCGAGATGCCCTTCTAGATCCGTGGTCTTCATTCCAAAGCTCTCTGACAATGACAGGGCAAGGTCAAGCGCTTCTCGATTTTCCTTCCCGTACGGCGCATTTTCGGCCGGATCGGATTCCAAGGACGGTATTTGAAGCATCTTGATTGTGTCGTCGAGGAGTTCTTGTTCGTGAGCTCGAAGCCAGTCTTGCAGTTTGAGGACCATTGGGTCAGCCATGAATGGACTTTACCTCGGCTCGATCTCCCCGCTGGCTGACATCGGATAGGCTAAGTTTTCCGATTTCCGGGTATTAACCTGGTTGCAATGCCACTTAAGGGAATACGGACCGCGTTCTTCGATCGATATGGCCATGAGCCACAGGTAATCGCGATATCGCCGGGGCGTGTTAACCTTATCGGCGAGCATACGGACTATAACGATGGCTTCGTTTTTCCTGCGGCAATCGATCGCGGAATGTTAGTCGCGGCATCTGTCCATGAGCCCGATACTTTGACTCATTCAGTGCAAATGGGGGATGGGCACCCGTTTGGGGTGTCTAAGGCAACTCCTGGCTTTACGTCCAGTTGGTCGAAGTATCCCGCTGGAATGGGTTGGGCAATCTCCCGGTACACCGAGCAGCAATTGCCCAATTTGGCTGCGGTTGTAGATAGCAATATCCCAATTGGAAGTGGAGTAAGCAGCAGTGCTGCATTGGAACTGGCGTTTGGTGTGATCTGGAGCCACTTGGCAAAATTGGCGCTGCAAAATCGTGAATTGGCGAAGCTAGGCCAAGTCTGTGAGAACCAATTTGTGGGAGTCAACAGCGGGATCATGGATCAGATGGCGTGCGCGTTAGGAAAAGAAGGGCACGCGATATTTCTTGATACCAGGACATTGGAGATCGAATACGTTCATGTTCCTGAGGGGCTGTCCGTGGTGCTGTGCGATACTAAAAAGGAAAGGGCGCTCACATCTTCAGCATACAATGAACGCCGATCTCAATGTGAGGAGGCGTGTGAAATCATGCAGGTTCCCAAGTTGCGTGATGCGGACGAGCACATGCTTTATGTGGCGAAGCCGAAGATGCCTGACGTGGTCTATCGGCGTGCCAAACACGTGATTACCGAGAACAGGAGATGTCTTCTGTTTAAAGATGCCCTGGCTACCGGAGATCTAAGCGAGATTGGCGCTCTCATGAAGGCAAGCCACAATAGTCTTCGCTATAACTACGAAGTGAGTTGTGACGAACTCGATGCGATGGCTGCCGCTGCGTGGGGAGCTCCCGGCTGCATTGGGGCTCGAATGACCGGGGCTGGATTTGGCGGCGCTTGCGTTGCGCTCGTAAAGACCGACCAGGTCCATGAGTTTACGGAGGCAGTTTTAAACTTATACTCGCTTGCCACCGGACGGCACGGCGAAGCGATGTCTTGCCATATTGTTGATGGTTCACGCATCCTGGAAGCCTAGTAGGTCTACCTGTGCGGACAGTTTCGCAAAAAGGATTAAGTACACGTTTTTTGGGGTCAGAGTTCACGGACAATAACCGTATTGATGCGGGGTTAGCTCGCACAAATGGGAACGAGGGTGGTTGTCCGCAATTCAGGTGCGCGGCAATTTGGAATTGGGGTTTAAATCGAGCTTCACTGGAAGTTCACTCTGGATCCACTTAGGGCCATCTTGCATCTATGGATTCTGGTTTCTGAGAGGGAGTAACCGGATCGAATGTTGAATCGGGGTGGTTTATGACAGGTTATTCAGCGTTTACGATCGAACGTGCACAGCGAGCGATACGGCTCACGAAGCGGGAGATTGAGGTACTTAGCCTTATTGCGCAGGGGTGCAGCAGTAAAGAGGCAGCCGACGCGCTTTATGTATCAAAGCGAACGGTAGATTTTCACTTGGCCAATATATACGACAAGTTACAAGTTAACAATCGTGTTCAGGCTTTTCGAGCGGCAACTAGATTGGGACTAATTCCGTTCGAACCGACTTATTCGCAGCTTCGAGACGCGTAACTAATTGCGTCTAGCATGCACGACTAGAATCCTTGGCAAGTTTGCTAGGTGAGGGACCTACAAACTTGCGGACGGGTTCATACTGGACGAGTGGCAAGCAGTCCAGTTCGATATTTCGAGCCGCATCAATTGCGAGCGTTTCGCCAACCGGGTGCAGTTCATCCACGTCTCGAGATTATTGGCGAGTTTGTCATTTTGAGCGCGCTGATCAAGCGAGTTTTTCCCCTTAGCAATCCAACCATCTATATTTCCATTTTGGATGGAAGCGGAAAGGAAGTCGGGGTACTGAGAACGATGGACGGCCTTGAGCCGGCGACTCTAAGCATCTTTCAAGAAGAACTGGATCGACGCTACTTCACACCTCAAGTCGACCGGATCGACGCTTTACGGTCTGAGGCAGGCATGTGGAGGTTCGATGTTCAGACGCAGCGAGGTCCAACCCGATTCTATGTCAGGAACTGGCGGGACAGTGCACACGAAATCACCGCAGGCAGGTGGCAGATATTAAGCGTTGACGGGGCGAGGTTCGAGATTCTAAAGTTAGAGGACCTTGACGCGAAAAGTCAGAGACTTTTGGATCAGCTTCTCTAATGTGGCGTTAGACTTCGTCTATCCGCCCAAGTGCGCCCTTTGTGGCTTGCTAAACGATCGGAATCCGTGCGTTCAGTGTGTCGGCGAGATGGAGGCGTTGGCGCCGACGTTTACGTATCAGCCTGACTCGGATTTGGATTACCGAGGATGCTTATTTCGCTATCCGGGACGGGCGGGGCAAGCGGTTCGTAGCTTGAAGTATCGCTGGTCTACCTCTTTGGCCGCTTTCATGTCCGATGAGCTTGCCTCGGCGATCTCCGCTGAAGGACTTGAATACGATATGGCGGTCCCGGTGCCCATTCACTGGTTTCGGTTAACATGGCGCGGCTTTAATCAGGCCGAGTTGTTAGGCATGAAGGTTCCCGGCTTGGAACAGTGCTTGCGAAGGACCAGACCCACACGTCCACAAGCCGGCCTGACGACTGCGGAGCGGCTCACGAATCTAGAAGGCGCGTTTGAGGTAGTTCGCGACGTATCCGGCATGAGAATACTGCTGATCGACGACGTGGTAACCAGTGGCCGGACTGCGAAGGAATGTGCGAAGGCCCTCAAGTCCGCAGGCGCCCTTGAAGTTGGCATTCTGGCTTTCTGTGGAGAGTCCCAATTTGGGGGCGGAGAAGATCAACAATACGTGAACGAGTGAAAATCGAAGCGACATCTCGACAACCGGGCGTTCCATTTGTTCATCTGACTTCAACGATCGTCGCGACGGCAAGTGCGGCAATTCCCTCACTTCGGCCGATGGACCCGAGTTTTTCGTTGGTCGTAGCCTTGACGCTTACTCTCGCCGGTGATATTGATAGGGCGTTCGCGACCGCAGTTCGAATTTCTTCCGCCCTTCTCATGACCTTTGGAGACTCGGCCACCAGCGTCATATCCAGGTTTACGATCCGCCATCCGTTGTCCTTCAAAAGGATTCCCACTTGGGTCAAGAAGGTGATCGAAGGGCATCCTTCCCACTGGGCATCTGTATTGGGGAAATGTTGGCCGATATCGCCGAGACCTGCCGCGCCTAAGAGTGCATCACATCCTGCGTGAAGCAAAACGTCTGCGTCGCTGTGGCCGTCAAGTGCGGCGTGATCCGGAAAATGAACCCCGCCAAGAAAGAGCTTTCGGGAAGGATCGTCCGAAAACGGATGGATGTCATAACCGATACCGGTTCGTGTTTCTGGATATGGGAGCATTGCGCGGGCGCGGCTAAGGTCTTCTGGACTCGTTATCTTGAAGTTAGCTGACTCTCCCTCCACAATCTCTGGGTGTACCCCCATCGCTTCGATGTGTGCCATTTCGTCAGTGAAATCAGTCGACACGGATTCATGAGCCTGGACGAGAAGGGCCCTTCTTGCCCCTTGAGGCGTTTGCATCGCAACTAGGTCGGCCCGATTGAGTGTCTTAATCGAGTTAGGTCCTATCTCTTTGATCGTGTCGACCACTGCCATAGCAACTCCGGCCGCGCCCGATCGCTTGATTGCGGTAATAGTCTTTGAAATGATCTCAGGCGATACAAACGGGCGAGCCGCATCGTGGATCAGCAGGATGTCTGCATGGACAGCGGCCATTACGGCATTCTTGGAGCTAGCCTGCCGAGTTTCCCCTCCGGCGATCACCAAAACATCTGGGCCGACCAATGCTGAAAGTTGATCAACCTTGTCAGGGGACGTGACCAGCATCACTCGTTCGATTTCTGGGTGAGTGAAGAACGTATCGACTGACCACTTCCAGACTGGCTTGTTGCCCAACATGGCCGATGATTTATCCGAACCAAATCGAGCTCCCCGGCCCGCCGCTAGGATTGCGGCATAGATTCTCACAGCCCGGGTCTTGGGGTAGTAGGTTTCCGACGGGTCCGAACCTCAAACGGCGGAGGTGGCTCTTCCGTATCGACTTCGCCAAAGATCATCTTGCCTCTTTCAGTTTGAATAACTTGGGTAACGACTACTTCGACAGTTTCGCCCACATGAGCCCTGCCGTTCTCCACGACAACCATGGTGCCGTCTTCAAGATAGCCGACTCCTTGGCCAAGCTGGTTTCCTTCCCGAATAATCGACAGTTCAAACGTCTCTTGCGGCAATACATTCGGTCGAAGAGCAAGCGCAAGGTCGTTGAGACTCATCACGTGGACGTCTTGGAATTCAGCCACCCTCCGGAGATTGAAATCGTTCGTTACGATATCTGCTCCGATCGCCTTTGCCAATCGGACCAATCGTGCGTCGACTCCATCGCCTTGTTCAGGAGCAAGTTTGTCGTGAATCTGGGTCTCGACCTCAAATTCATTCCGTAAATGGTTCAGGACTTCCAAGCCACGTCGACCTCGCTGACGTTTCAAGGCATCGTGGCTGTCCGCGATGAACTGAAGCTCTTCTAAGACGAAGCCTGGAACGTACATCTCTCCGGACAGGAATCCAGTCTTGGCGACGTCGTAGATGCGTCCGTCGATAATCACATTTGTGTCCAAGAGCTTGATTCCGCTTCGACGACGGCGAACGGTGCCACGCGTCCAAGGAAGAATCTCGGCCATGGATTGCAACGTGTAAACCGAAAGGGCGCCGAACCCTACCATCACTCCCACGATGAGCAGCAAACGATATTGGCCGGGCAATTCAAGTGCCTGAAACATCAGGAGCAACGGAACGGAGGCGATTAGGCCGGCAAAGATCCCGACAAAGAAAGTGACTTTATCGCCAATCTCCATGTCATCCCAGCGATGGCCCATTCGCTCAAGGCCTCGAATGAGTCGGACTCCTACAAAGGAACCCAAAATAGCTCCCAGGAGGGCAAAGGGAGGGACGGTCGTAAACACCGGTCCTTGCTTGAGGTGGTCTATGACTGCGATGTCAGAATTCTGTGGTCGGTGGCTGTCAAAGAGATTGACGACAAACTGATGGGGATTGACGATGAACTGATATAGATAATCCAAGGCGTTAGGGGCAATGGAGCCAAGCAATACTGCACCTAAGATTGCGCAGACAGCGACGCCGATCGTCTTGGAAGCCGTTATTGGGCCAAGAGTTAGCGGCAACTTGCGTTTCCCTTTTGGTTTTCGTTTCATCAGTTTTAGTCCTTGCTTGCACTTAGAACGTCTATTTTTGCCTTCTCCAAAAATGTAAACGAAAATGCAGTGTCGACGTTCCCATCACCTAGCTTGACATGTGAGGCAGACACCTGAGCCGTGTCGGTCGTTGAATCTACACCAATCCAATTTGTGCCATCCCAAGCCTCAGCCCAAGCATGGTAGTAAAAAGTACCGTCCCAGTTCACCAGACCGCTTGCCAACCTTGCGGGAATTCGAGCAGCGCGGAGCAGCGTCACGGTAAGAGTGGCGTAATCCCTGCAAACTCCCTCTTTGGTGTCCAGGACCTCGGTTGCATCCCTTAAGACCCCAATGTCCGCCTTTGGCTTCATATTCTCATAGACGTAACTTTGAAGCGCAAAGGCAGCGGTTCGAACATCTTTTTTGGCCCCGATAATGGACGTTGCGAGTTTCTTGAACCGTGCGCTGTCCGAAGGAATATTTAGGCTCGGCAAGAGCCACTGAGGCTTGTCGTGAGCTGCCTTTTCGATCGTATTGACAGGTTCCTTTGAGAGCTCGATCGGGTGAATGTCGATGACCCAATCCTCACCGACCTTCGTGACAGTTTGGAAAGTGTCGGACGGAATATTTGACAAGTTACGGCCCGATATTTTGAATTTGAGATGGGTGAGATCTTCTGGGTCGTCGATGGGTTTGTCCGTCTTGATACTCGTGGAAAACGCCAGATCCGTCGACGGCATGTAGGGCGAATTCTTGCTCAGCGCAACAAGTTTGGAAACCGGGAGCATCTCTATGCCGGCCGGACCGTCTACCCTCACAAGCTCTCCCTTGTGTCCGACGTAGACCTTCATCGACGCTCGCGGATCAGTTACCTCGATAAGGGTGGCGCGGACTTTCTTCCCCTTTACCTCTGTTTTAGAATCACCGACCACTTTTACTTCGTTTCTAATAAACGATGCAGTCGACGGATCCAACACGTAGAACGACTTCGTGGATCCCACTTGCATCCCACCGTTTATGACGAGTGTAAGCGGGTCATCCACGACCCTGCTGCCCAGTGGAATCGGCAAGGTCCGGACCGATTTGACTCCTCCGTTCATGATGTTAAGCGTTACAGACTTTGGCCCAAAAACAGCGTCCACTTTGTTGCCTCGGCCTCCGCTCTCCGTGTCGGACCACATCCTCAAAGGTTTTCCGTCCTTTGTCGACCAAGACTTGGAGTCCATCTGAATCACCATGGAGGTTCCCAGCAAGCTTGTATCCATGACGGTCCTGGAATCGCTTTGTAACGCGGGCCTTCCCAGATACTTTGCGCCAAAAGTGTCGTAGGACGCATAACCTATTTTATTTCCTTTGAGGTAGAGGCCAAGATAGGTGGTCTCAGCGCTCGATACGCAGAATCCGGCCAAGGCACAAAGCGCAAATACAAATCTCATAATTTGTCTTTCTTCATACTGTCAAATGGATGAAAATGGTTCGGTGGATTACCAGGTTTTACCACTCTTATGATGCGGTCTTTTGGGTCCCAAGCTCGTCCAATGCTCTGTCAGTCACGTGGAGTCATTGAAAACGGTGGCTTGACAGGCTGATCCGCACGAAAGTAGAGTGCCAAGGCCCTAAAGAATAGCGTCTGTGTGATCGAATGGAACAAGATAGCAGTCTGATTTTCGTAGAGTCGCAGATTGATAGCCTAGAAATGGCTGAATGAAGAAAAAATGGCAAAGAAACTCGTCATCGTCGAATCGCCCGCAAAAGCGAAGACCATTGGTAGCTACCTCGGTGGGGACTATGAGGTCCAAGCAAGCGTTGGGCATATTCGCGACCTAATGCCGAACGGTAAAGGCCTCCCTCCTGAGTTGCGAAAGATGTGGTGGTCAGACTACGCAGTAGACGTAGACAACAATTTTGAACCGTTCTATGAAGTGCCGCCCGAGAAACTAGCTCAGGTGAAGAAACTTCGGGATGCCATGAAAGGGAAAGACACTCTTGTGCTGGCAACTGACGAAGATCGTGAGGGGGAGGCTATTTCGTGGCACCTTCTTGAGGTGCTCAAGCCAAACAAGAGCGTGCAAGTAAAGCGAATCGCCTTTCACGAAATCACTCGAGAGGCCATTTTGAAAGCAATGGACTCTCCTCGGCAGGTCGATAGTTGCCTTGTAGAAGCCCAGGAAACGCGTCGAATCTTGGATCGGCTCTATGGCTACACTCTTTCACCGGTCCTTTGGTCCCGAGTGACTAAGAACCTAAGCGCAGGACGTGTTCAGAGCCCAGCGGTGAAATTGATTGTCGAGCGCGAGATTGCCCGCCGCAATTTCCGAGGCGCTTCCTATTGGGACTTGCGTGTCCACTTGGAAAGTGAGAAACAGCGCTTCACGGCAGATCTTAAGCTACTTGACGGGGTGCGCGTCGCTACTGGCAGCGACTTTGACGATAAGACCGGCGAACTGAAAGGAAGCAAGGACCAAAAGGTCGTACTTCTGAACCAAGTCTCGGCAGCCGCCCTTGCTGAGTCCGCTCGAAAGGCAAAGCCATACGTCGTTTCCCGCTTAGAGACAACGGAGGGTCTTGAAAGACCGGCGCCTCCATTCATGACGACGACGCTTCAACAGGATGCCAACCGCAAATTTGGATTCAGTGCGGATCGCACAATGCGGATCGCCCAGGGTCTCTATGAAGGCATTGATTTGGGCGGTGAGCAGGTGGGTTTGATCACCTATATGCGAACGGACAGTCTAACGCTCAGTGGTGAAGCCCTGGGCCGAATCCGCGATTTGATCGGACGGGAATACAGCGACTGCCTTCCCGACAAACCACAGGTCTATGCCAATCGGGTCCGCAATGCGCAGGAAGCGCACGAGGCGATCCGTCCAACCGACGTCAATCGACGGCCGGAAAAGATGGCGCGATGTCTAAATGAGGACCAGCAAAAACTCTACAATCTGATTTGGCAGCGTACGGTCGCTTCTCAAATGAAAGCGGCCCGCGTTCTTCGAACCGAGGCTGACGTATCGACCAATGCAGAGGGCAAGGCGCTTACATTCTTGGCCACCGGCAAGCAGATCACCTTTGATGGTTTCTTAAGGGTCTATATGGAGGGACGCGACGACGACTCCGACTCCAACGGAAGCAAGCTTCCGAAGCTCAGCAAAGGTATGGAACTGGCACAAGTAGGCGTCGACCCTATTGGCCACCAAACAAAGCCGCCTGCTCGATATACCGATGCAACCTTAATCAAGAAGTTGGAGGAGCAAGGGATCGGACGTCCGAGTACTTACGCCTCGATTATTTCTGTTATCGTCGATCGAGGTTATGTTCGCAAGTTAGGGAAGCAACTCATACCGACGTTTAAGGCATTCCTCGCCATGGAGGTACTTGAGAATAACTTCCAAGAGCTTATGGATCTAGGGTTTACCGCTCGGATGGACGAGTCGCTCGACGAGATATCGGAGGGCAAGGAAGACTCTAAGAAGTACCTAAGCGACTTTTTCTTGGGCGATGGAGAAAAGCCTGGTCTCAAGAAGATGGTGGATTCCCGGAAGAAGGAAATACCCTATCCCGCATTTGTCGTGGGCAACGACGAGAACGGCGAGGCCGTTTTGGTCCGCAACGGAAAGGACGGCAACGCGTTTATCCAAGTCGGCGAGGGAGATCGTAAGCGTTACGCCAACGTACCCGAGGATTTGGCGCCTGCCGATTTAACAATAGAGAAGGCTATGGAGTTGCTCGCCCAGAGGAAGCCCGAATCCGAGTCCATTGGATTCGATCCAACCACCGGCCGAAGATTGCTTTTGAAGAATCGCCAGGGGTTCTATCTTGAGGTCGAAAGAACTCCGGAGGAAATTGAAAACAAAGTCAAACCAACGTGGATCAGCCTCCCTCCCGGCGTGGATCCTCACACGTTTTCACAGGAAGATTTGAGCTTCATGTCCTCGCTGCCAAAGACGATCGGCAGCCATCCAGACTCCCTTCATCCAATCCTGTTCAAGATTGGCAAATTCGGGCCTTATCTCGAGTGTGGAGAGGATCGCCGTACGGTTGAGGATTGGAAGAGCGCCGAGACAATGACGGTGGAACAGGCGGTTGAGATTCTCAATCAGCCGCGTTTTGGCGCCAAGCGTGCTGCGACGTCTGCCATTAGAGAATTCGGAACGCTTGAAGGGGCAGCAGGTCCGGTAAAGGTTGTTTCCGGGCGTTACGGTCCCTACATTACTGACGGGGAAACCAATGCCACCCTACCGAAGGGCATGGACCCTGTCGAAATAACTGAAGAGCAGGCTGTAGCAATGTTGCACGCAAAACGGGAAGCCGGTCCCTCGACCCGGCGTCCAGTCAGGCGAAAAGTAGCGGCCAAGAAACCCGTGGCAAAGACGAAGGTCGCAGCCGGAACTCGCAAGGCCCGGAAAGCGGGCGCGTAAGTGTGAAACCAAGTTCGATGGGAATCAGGCCGAACATTTGCAGTTAGCCGTGTCCGCAATGCTCCTAAGTTGGGCTAAATTAAACGCATGATTCGCATCATTGTGGCTCTGAGTTTGGTTCCGGCTCTCTGCTCGGCTCGACAAGGGCCTCGATTGAACCTACCGGATCGCCCACCGGCATCACTGGGTGGTTCCGACTTTGCGAAGCAGATTGAAAGCATGCCCGCAAAACAGCGGGAGGAACGAATATTCAAGGAGATTGAAGGTGGCAACGTTCCCAATTTCCTTCGGCAACTCACTCCTGTCGCCGTTAGTTGCGAAAAGGATGGAAAAACCTTGACCGGGCACATCTATGTTGCGGCGGACTACCTAGCCGTTGGATCAGACGACGATTTCCTGTTCGTTCCTCTCACGCCTTACACGGCTCAGAAAGTAGCGGACCACTTGCACTGCATGCTTCCGACCCCCAAAATGGTGGATGCCATTTATGCCAGTGCAGGGGTCAAGTTGACACCCTCCCCCATCGCGCCGTCGTCAGCTATGACGACGGTGCCAGTCTTCCTTGAACATACAAAGACGGTCATGGCTCAGCGCAGCACCTATTCGGCTCCGCTCGGAACATTAACTGCCGGTGACAAAAAAGACATCGTGATATGTCGCGGTCTTCCCGATGCGAAGGGCAAGGTTGCCATTTATGGGTGGCACACCAGGGACGGCAAGCCAATTCAACCTCTGTTTCTTGGGCACGCTGCAACATGGGCTGACTATAGCCATGGCACGAGGTTGATTTCCGACACGATGGAAGTGAACGGAGTCCAAGTGAAAGTAGCCGATGTGCTAAAGGATCCGATCGAATCAGGAATGCTCAGCGACGAGGGGCCCATAAATCAGCCTGGCTACACACTCCATCAATTTCCTGTCGATAGGCCTTCCGCGCCTGGAACAGATCCAGGCGAGAAGTTCGAGACATTTACGCCAACCGCTGGAGTCAGAGTCGTCATCGACCGTCCGGAAGTCCTTCTACAGAAAGTTCGCCTCGTGATTTATGCCCTGCCAAACGGCAATAGCATTGAGCAGACGATCGGTCGAAAGACCTTGGCTGATGAAGACTGGCATTACGATATCCAACACATCGGCGCACAAACTCGCTTCCTAAGAACTCGCATCGTAAATGAGAGCCTTGTGGTGGCGTACCTAGAGGCGAGTAATCACAGTTGGCCCGTCTGGCTTCACGGTCCCAAGTCCGACCCGAGCATTACTAGAACCATATACAATGCGATCCTCTCACGGTTTTCGAAATATGACGTCCGTGTCGTGTTGAATTCCCATAGCGGCGGCGGAGCTTTCGTCTTCGATTTTCTACAGACGGTGGAACAGATCCCGAATGAGGTCGACCGGATTGCGTTTCTCGATTCGGAATACAACTACGACTCATCGGTGCACCAGAAGAAGATCTCGGAGTGGTTGAAGCACGGGGATCGTTATTTGTGTGTTATCGCCTATGACGATGCCTCAGCCCTTTTTAACGGAAAACCGTTTGTAACTGCAAACGGAGGTACGTGGGGAAGAAGTCATGCGATGCTGAAAGACCTTGGCCAAGCATTCGATATTCGGAGAGTCAATAACTTCGATCCTGAGCGATATATCGGTCTTGAAGGCCGAATCACGTTTTTGCTCAAAGAGAATCCCAAGCACGAGATCTTCCATACCGTCCAAGTGGAGCGAAACGGGTTCATCGAAAGTCTACTCTCGGGCGAGCCTTCCGAAGAGGACGGCTACAAGTACTTCGGCCCCCGGGCTTATTCTAAGTTCATCCGCGAGTGAGGTTGCTCTCTGAAATTCGCTGGCTTGCACATTCGACTGAAATATGTTATAAATATATCACGTATTGGAGGATTGTGGAATCGGAAACCGTCTGGCGAGCGCTGGCTAGTCCCCATCGAAGACGAATCCTGGATCTGTTGCGAGATGGCCCGAGAACAACGGGGCAACTGTCAAAGACACTGTCGGAACTAAGCCGATTTGCGGTCATGCAGCATCTTGGTGTGCTTGAGGAGGCCGGACTTGTACTTTTCAGAAAAGAGGGAAGAGTTCGCTTGAATTATGCGAATCCCATCCCTTTGCGAGACATGTATGACCGTTGGGTCAATCAGTACGCGTCGAGCGCGGCCGAGACGGCCCAACACTTGAGACGATATGCAGAAAACTCTAAGGAGGTGGTACCCAATATGGACCACAACGAATACAGGCTCGTGAAAATCGAGATGGAGATGCGTATCAACGCGCCGCAGGCGAAAGTCTTTGCGGCACTTACTTCGGAATACAACAACTGGTGGCCTCATCGGTACAAACCGGATTCAACTTGCTATGCGGAAGGACGCGTCGGAGGCTATATCGGCGAGAATTTTGCCAACGGCGGCGGCGCCATCACTGGAATGATCGTTTACTTCGATCCGCCCTACAAGATCATCTCTCGATCTCCCAGTTCGCTCAGTAACGGCAATACCGGTTATTCATCTGAAACGCTGGCGCCGGATGGTGACGGCTGCATCTACAAGCGCGAAATGAGCATTTGGGGCTCGGTCGGAGATGAGGTCGAGAAGATGTTCCGAGAAGGATCTAGGGCCCTGATGGAAGATGCTCTGAAGGGTTACTTGGAGGAAGGAAAATGCTATGTTGCGGCGGTGCCGAAGTGACACTGGTATTTCTCGGACTGGCGTTCACAACAGCCGTGCAATCCAATAGTACTACTGCGGCGAACGATCTAGCGTTCAAGCGGCTTTCTACGATGGTCGGCGGGGAGTGGGTTGGCTCGCTCGGAAAGATGACAGTTAGGTTCACCTACAAGCTTGAAGAGGAGGGAAGGATGATCGAAGGAATCGGCCATTTGACTCAAGGAGCCAAACACATTATGGATATGAACGCCAAATATGGGTGGGATCCTAAAGTAAAGCAGACCTATTACATCGACTTCCATGGCTCCGACACGGTGTACAGCGGCCACATCAAATGGGAGAACAATAAGCTGGTTGTTGACTTTATTGGGCTGATTGGCGACAAAGGGCATTGGATCACGTATTGCACGATGCCGGCCAAAGACCAGTTTGAATTCAACATGTACCAAGACAAGGGCGGCAAACTCGTGCCTAACCACGTTGCGGTAAAACTTCACCGGGTATGACACGGAAGATGCGTTACGGGGACGGCATTAAAAAAAAATGCGCCGTCGTCCCCGGGCGCTTGTATTCTCCTTGCTGTCACCAAATTGCCCAGATCACACAAGATCCGTAGCCAAAAGCAAGAACGGTGAACAGAGAGCTTAAAAGGGCATGTCCCATCACGAATTGTTCCCCTTTCGGCCAATCTGACGGACGGTAGTAGAAGCGATCGACCCCAATTCTCAAAAGCCAGAATATAAGCACGAACCTGGCAATTCCAATTGCGGCGGGTTCCCGGTTCATTAAGGAACGGTGCAATGTTAGCGTGAGTATTCCAAATGCGATGATTGTGAGAACAATAAACGACCCATTGGTCCACATCAATTTCTGATTGAGTGTGCTTACCTTGGGTAATTCCTCCTTCCTCCTGAGTCGGCTCGGCACTTGGAAGCTGGCCATGAGAACGAGCAATTGCATGACGCCCAAGATCCAAAGGCCCCCGTCGACGAACCAAGATAACGGGTGTCCCGTAATCACGTGGTTAAGCCAATGATAGAGTGGAAGGATGAACTTGACCCGAAATGGTCGATGGATGAGGAAGGGAAGAGGTAGTACGCTTACGAGCCAGGAAAGCACTCGCGACCGGATTCTGACACGCTTTTCCCCAATCGTAGCTGCACCCTGTATCGCAAAGTAGTGGAGCGGACCTCCGAATCCCGCACCTGCTGGATAGCTCAAGGCAAGCTCATGCAAAAAGTCCTGAAACCAGAAACACTGCGAATACCGCGCTCCGAAGCCCAATGAGTCTGGCGATGGGTCGAATGAGGAGCTGTCGGTCCATCTCAACAAAGGGTCTATTCCACCGTTGAGTCCAAAAATCGTTTAAAGTGCGGCTTTTGAGAGGTTCATCAAACAAAGGACCCGCATTCCACCCAAGGTATTGTGCAAAGCCGCTAAGGACATCGCCTAGTCCAAGGTGGATCGTTACCGGTAGTGCCGCAATACCGAGCCAGCCGATCGCATCGTCGCTCCAACTGCGATCTAGGAAGGAAATGGCAAAAACTGCGGAAAGACCGATAGAGACAAGAACAAGGCCCCGAGCGAACTTCTTGCCACTACCAGTCCAGGTGGCTTCCGGATAGACGAATCCTGCCGGTTCCATTCCAGGCTAAACAGACATAAAAACGAGGTACCCGACGTGAAAAAGCTTGCGATTGGAAGCTCGGCTTTGAGATAGCAGGATGCTGCCCTTGAACATGTAGAGCAGAAATAAGCTCGCGGAGGCCAGGCGCCAAACGGGAGGCGAGTTTCTCTGTATCACAAGCAGCGCCATGGCGGCGACCGGAAATCCCCACAGGCATATCTTTCGGAAGCGTTCGCTTTTAATCGAAAGCGGTATCAGCCAACAAAGGATGTAAAGGCAAGCCCAACCAAGAATCGCGTTACCCAACAGATCCATACTATACTTTCAATAATAACTGAAAGTTATGAAACCTGGAATTAGGAATTTCGCAAAATACCAATTAGGCTAATCTATCGGGAAGAATGAACGTCTATAGTTAGAATAGGCGTGACAATCTTTTGCGGTTTTGACAGAACGGGGCTCCTGAGTGCTTGAGTCCAAATACTTCGTTTTGGGTTTCGCTGGAGCCTTCCTAACGGCTGCAGCGATTTCCCCGTCTGCCTTCCACTCCCACCTGGCTCAAAAAACAGCTACGGCGTCGAAGCCCTCGTTTGCGTCCTCGGTAACTCCGGTGATCAAAGTATATTGTATCACCTGCCACTCGGGAGCGAAGCCACCTGCCGGGATCGACCTGAGCGCGTATGTAAATGGCACGAACTTTGCGGCGAATAACGCAATGTGGGAGAGGATTTCGCGCAACGTTTCAACCGGCCACATGCCCCCGGACGGAATGCCGCAACCGACCAAGGCTCAGCGGGCGGCGATGGTTACGTGGTTGGAAACCACTCTTTCCGGCAATTGTAAGCTAAAGGACCCAGGTCGAGTGACGATGCGCCGATTGAATCGGCAGGAGTACAACAACACGATTCGCGATCTTGTGGGTTTGGACTTACATCTTGCAGACGACTTTCCTTCGGATGACGTCGGATATGGATTTGACAATATCGGGGATGTGCTATCCATTTCGCCATTGCTTATGGAGAAATACCTCAAGGCCGCGGAAGTTGTCGCGGACAGGGCGATTGTCGTGCCGGAAGCCAAGCCAATGCACTTTGAGGCGGATTCGATGAAACTTACCGCCGGTGTTTCGGTTTCCGATCAGAACCAAGTTTTCTTTTTTTCGAATGGGCAGGCGTCGATTGAGCGCTATTTCACATTGGCGGGCGATTACAAACTTCGTGCCTTGGCTTGTGGGCAACAGGCTGGTCCAGAGCCGGCAAAGATGGCTTTTATTGTCGATGATCAAGTCGTCCAGACTGTCGAAGTTAAGGCCCTCGAAAAGCACCCGGAGGAGTACGAGATTTCGGTGCCTCTGGAGGCAGGCAAGCACCGGATAGCGTTGGCGTACACGAACGACTATTACAAGCCAGGCCCGCCGGTTGAGGATCGGAACTTGATCGTCCGCAACCTGGAGATCATCAAACCGCCCCTTAAGCTCTCGGCCTTGCCAGAGTCGCACAAGAATATTATTTTCATTACACCTGTTTCAGATAATTGGCGACCAGCCGCAAAACAGATCCTCACCCGTTTTGCCTATAGGGCATTCAGGCGCCCTCCGACTCCCAGCGAAGTCGATCGTCTGATGCAGATTGCCGACTATGTCCACAAGGACGGCCAGCCCTTCGAACGCTCGATCCAGTTGGGCGTTCAAGCGATCCTCTCGTCACCGCACTTTCTATTTCGGGTTGAGGCAGATAATCAGTCTCAGAGCCTGGATAGCTATGAGTTGGCATCGAGGTTGTCCTATTTCCTGTGGGGTTCCATGCCGGACAACGAGTTGTTCGCGCTCGCAGACAGCGGACAAATCCAGAAGCCTGAAATTCTGAAAGCTCAGGTTCGTCGCATGCTCAAAGATCCGCGGTCCAACTCCCTTGCCGACAATTTTGCGGAGGAATGGCTGAACCTGCGGAAGCTGGCCTTAATCAACCCCGACCCCGCTCAATTTCCGGACTTTGACGAGAAGATGCGGGCTGCGATGATGACCGAGACGAAAATGTTCTTTAACGGAGTGGTGCAAAACGATCGAAGCGTGATCGACTTTATCGATGCCAAATACTCCTACATCAATGGGCAGCTTGCGAAGCACTATGGGATTGATGGAGTTGCCGGGGACGAGTTTCGGAAAGTTTCTTTGGTAGGAACGCCAAGAGCCGGACTCCTGACTCAGGGAAGCGTTTTGACCCTTACCTCGAATCCAACTCGTACGTCGCCAGTCAAGCGCGGCAAGTGGGTGCTGGAGGAGATCCTCAATGCGCCGTTGCCTCCTCCTCCGCCAAATGTGGGCGTTCTGCCGGACGATGGAAAACAAGTTGCCGCCGCGACGCTTCGTCAGAAGATGGAAGTGCACCGAAAGAACCCGATGTGCGCGACATGCCATAAAAAAATGGATCCCCTTGGATTCAGTTTGGAGAATTTCGATGCGACGGGTCGTTGGCGAGCAAAGGACGGAGATGACCCAATCGACTCATCGGGCGTCTTACCTGATGGGACGAAGTTCAAGGGGGCGCCTGAACTCTGTTCCATTCTCATCAAGAAGAAGGCCGACTTTGTTGCTGGGCTGTCTGAGAAACTCCTTACGTATGCGATTGGACGAGGAGTTGAGTCGTATGACAAATGTTCTGTCGACGATATTGCGCAAACTTGCGAATCGAACGGCTATCATTTTTCAGCATTGGTCAATGCGATTGTTATGAGTGATCCGTTTAGAAAGAAGCGCGTTACGGGAGGAAAAGTTAAGTGAGCCAGCTCATTCCAAGAAGGAAGTTTCTGAAAGGCGTCGGGACTTTGATGGCGTTGCCGCTGTTAGAGGCCATGCTGCCTCTATCTGCCCTTGCATCCTCCATGAAAGTTCGGACAACCCGAATGGCATTCATGTTTGTGCCGAACGGTATCAGCATGCCTCAGTGGACTCCGTCCGCAGAAGGTATGGGTTTTGAGCTCCCGGAAGTCCTCTCGCCATTGAGCGTCGTAAAGGGCCAGTTCTCGGTGCTGACTGGTCTCGCGCAGCACAATGCATTTGATCTTGGCGACGGCCCTGGGGACCACGCTCGCTCGGCCGCTGCATGGTTAACCGGAGTACATCCGCGAAAGACCGCAGGCGCGGATATCAAGAACGGGATTTCCGCCGATCAAGTAGCCGCACAGAAGCTCGGTCACCTGACCCCGTTCCCAAGTATCGAACTTGGATGTGAACGAGGAGCCGAAGCAGGCAACTGCGATTCTGGCTACAGCTGCGCCTATTCTTCCAACATTTCCTGGCGATCTGAAACCACTCCCGTGGCGAAAGAGATCAATCCAAGGCTGGTGTTCGAAAGATTGTTTGGGAACGGCGATCATAGCGATGCGGTCGAGAGCCGCATTATGAGGTCCCGATATAACAAGAGCGTTCTGGATTTCGTCATGGAAGACGCCAGTCAACTAAAAAGTCAAATCGGTACACGCGATCAGCGAAAACTGGATGAGTACTTTACCGCAGTGCGGGAGATCGAGGAACGTCTCGCCAAATTCGACCGGGTAAATGCAACCGTCGGTTTAGCGGGTGTGCGAGTTCCATCAGGTGTTCCCCAGGACTATGCGGATCACATTCGGCTGATGGGAGACATGATGATTCTGGCGTTCCAAGCCGACCTGACAAGAGTCGCCACGTTTATGTTCGCAAATGAGGGCAGTAATCGCAGCTATCCAATGGTGGGAGTCCCGGAGGGTCACCACGACATGTCACATCATGGAACGGACCCAGTCAAGCTCCGAAAGAAGGAGCAGATTGACCAGTTCCACGTGACACAGCTTGCGTACATCCTTGAGAAAATGGCCTCCATAAAAGAACCCGATGGGTCCTTGCTGGACAATTCGATGGTCGTTTACGGAGGGGGAATCGGTGACGGCGATCGCCACAACCATGATGACCTGCCTATCCTGCTGGCGGGGCGCGGCTCGGGCACAATTAAGACCGGCTCGCACAATATTTATGCGAAAAACACGCCGCTGAACAACCTCTATTTGTCTTTGCTTGATCGAATGGGAGTGCCTACCGAGACACTTGGGGACAGCACAGGAAAGCTTCAGCATCTTTTTTGACAATATCCGACCACCGACTCGAATACAAGTGCCTTGCGACTCAGTGAGTTGTAAGGCATTTGTATTGGTCTTGTTCGCAAGGTATTAATCCCTATCGGTGAGGATTTTCAGTCTGTTTCATTACTGAGACGATCTCGGTCATGCATGATTGCGAGTGAGGTACTGCACCGGATGGATCGCATGACTGAGATCTCGAAACTCTGAACCTCGACACAAATTTGAATTGCGCTATAACCAGAAGTAACAATGATTGAAAGAGTAGATCTACGAGACGCAATCCGGTTGAGCTATTTAACCAAAGGCTTTACGGAGGAAAACCTCCATTGCCTGTATGACATTGCTCAATCTTTGATTTTTGACGATGGCCAGGAGATCCTGAAGCAATTTGACAATACGCGTGACTTGCTCATTTTGGCGAGCGGTACGGCGCACATCGTGACACGGTTGGGTGAACCAATCGGTCAGATCAAACCAGGCATGCCGATGGGGGAGCTTTCCTTTCTCGATGGTAAGCCGCGGTCCGGAACTGCAATCGCGAGCGGAGAGTGTGAGGTCGTCGTTTTACCCGCTGACGCATTGATGGTCATTTTGCGTGACTCTCCCGAAATGGCGGTTCGGGCGCTTTGGAACATTAGCTCGGTATTGTGTGCCCGACTGAGGACCGCAAATAACAATCTCGCGGCCCTCATGGCTATCGACGACTCAGGTTCGGATACGATCTGAATAGACAATTTCTTTGAATTGTTTAGCGATTTTTGTGAGTTGAGAAATACGCCTAATTTAAGGGGAAATCAGCCCTTGTTCGGCTACTTTGGCCCTTTTAAGGTGACTTCTGGGCCACTTTGCGAATTATAGACGTCTGGAGCGCACCATTCGACCAAGAAAGCCCGTCTAGCCATTGACGTAACTACTGGTCGAATATGGCTGGATGTTCTATAATGTCCTCGCGTTCAGTCTGGGAATACTTGGCTGAAGGTTGGGCGAATGGCATCCGATGCCATAATCGGTCAAGCAATTTTTGGGGTTCTACTCGTTTTAGAGGTGTCGTACTTGTGCTCTTGATAAGTAATCGCAGTAAATGCGTGGGCTTGCTGGGTGTCGTTGGGCTGCTGGCTAGTTCGGCCTTTGCAGGCGGGCCTCGTGCCAATGCTGCAAAGGTTCCACAGCTGTCAGTCTCCGAGGCTCAGAAGAAGCTAAACAAAGCTTCCTTTAGATTTATTGAAAACGTTGGCCAGTGGCCTGATAAAGCGATGTTCTTTGCGCGTGCAGAACATTTGAATTTTTGGGTGACAAAGGAGGGCCTTACATTCGACTATTTCTCCGCCAAAACGGCTGGGATTCACCCTACCAAGAAGGGTCAAGTCGTTGGAATGAGCTTTGACGGCGCAAAATCCTTCAACCCTCAGGGCGAAGGCAAACTTGGTTTTATTTCTGACTACCTAAACGCCAAGTTAGTGAGGCGGCATACGGCTCATAGTTATCGGGGCGCCGTCGCCAAAAACATCTATTCCGGTGTGGATATGCACACCTACTATGACAATGGCAAACCACGATACGATCTGGTGGTCGCTCCCAATGCCAACCCCAATGTAATTAAGCTAGCTTTCCGAGGCGCAGACAAGACGTCCGTTTCCGGAAATGCCATCTTACTTAAGACGCATTTGGGAGACTTGCTTGAAGGCAAGCTATTTGCTTATCAAACGGTGAACGGTAAGAAGCAGCCTATTCAGGCGCGCTTCGTTCAAGTTTCTAAAGACAAGTTTGGGTTTAGCCTCGGGGCATACGACCATTCGAGAGCGCTGGTCATCGACCCACTTGTTTATGGTACGTATTACGGCGGCGACACTGGCATGGACGATGTCAAGTGTGTTACGACGGATAGTGCCGGCGGTGTCTATATGACCGGCTGGACAATGGCTCCGGACTTTCCGGCGATTTACGGACCCTACGGCTTCAATGTCCATGGTCCTTATACAAACGCCCAATGGTGGGGAAGCAATCCAACCTATTGGGCTGGGCGAGATGCATTCGTCTCCAAGCTGGAAGGCGACGCGTTTACCCATGACTACTCAGCTTTGATCGCGGGCTCATTGGAGGACTACGGTCAGTTTATTAGCGTGGACCCTCACGGTGATGTTTGGATCGCCGGTAGAACCTCCTCCTCGGATTTCCCAGGAAACGAGGTTTACCAACGGCCAAACGTTCAGTTCCTCTATATGTCGCAAAGCGTTCAAGGGGGCTGGCATGGAGGCACCTTTGTTCTGTCTTATGCATACGGCACCGCGCAAGAGGTCGATACTCAGCCGATTCAGTGGAATGCTTCCGCGTCGGATGTAGCGAATGCGCTCAATGCGGCATTCGAAAACGCAAACGTTCCGCTTCCAACCTTGGTTACCGTCACGACGACCGGTGGGACCCTCAATCAGGGTGCGACCTATCGTGTATCGCTGCCTTGGACGCTTCCTCTGCTTGTTTCGGTGAACCCCAATACGAATGAGCTTGGAGCGGGCTATGTTCTTCAGAAGAACCCTCCGCCCCCACTACCCCGAGGTCAAGTTGTTCAGATTTCCAACATAGGTAAGACCCCGCCTACGGCTGGAACTTATACGCTGACCATTCAATCGGGTACGACTGCATTTACCACCGCCCCGATTGCCTATAATGCCAGCGCAGCAACAGTCAATGCCGCGGTAGCTGCTGCGGTCGGCCCAACTTTCGCAGCAAACGTTGCTGTCACCGCTGAGGCTGGCGATGCACTGCCTCCCTATCTGATTACGTTCCTTAATGCATGGGCCCTCGCGCCGCCGACGGTGTCGTTTAACGGTTCTTTGCTTGTAGGAGGGACCTATTCGCTGACGATCGTCGATCAGTACCTTCTATTCTGGAACCCCAATACATCGCCTCCAAATGGAGGATTCTTCATCCTCAATTTACTAGGCCAACAGCTGTTGCTGCCCTATAATGCGACTCCCGCGATTGTCCTTGCCGCATTGCAAAGCGTGGTCGGCCCGAATAACGTTACGGTAACGAATCCCGTTCCTGGCAATCTGCCGGTTGGCGCTTACCAAATCGATTTCATCGGAACCTCGGCGGGCGCAGTCAACCTGACGCTCAACGATCTCTACTTGCAGACAAGGCCGACCTACACTTTCCAACTTAAGACGAGCGACATTTTTGTCATGCGCTTCCAGCAGAGCGCGACAACGGTGTTGGATCCTTCGACGAAAGAAACCGTTCTGCTTTGGGGCGGGGATGCAGACGAGACCCTTGCCGGGTTTGCGATTCAACCGAACTCAAATCCGCAGCCTAACGATCCAGTGATCTTTGCCTTTGGCGGCACATTGGCTCCGGCTTACTATCAGGAATACAACCAGGCCCAGTTCCCAGTGACGCCTCTTGGAAGGTATCCCGGTGGCCAATCTGGTTTCATTACCAAGTATTCGTTCTCTGAGACATCCAACGCCTTTACGGTGGATCCGGTAGTTCCCAGGTTTGTCATGGGAGGCGGGGGCTTTGCAGGCTACTCTGATGGAGTGGTCGCAAATGGCAACAGCGACATCGATCTTACTGGTGTGGCCATTGACAGCAACGGCAGCGTCTACTCGGGTGGAACTTGCCACTATAACGGCAATGTCGATACCAGTACGGTAACGGCCAGCACGGCTGCCAATCCGGTTGCCGTCCCATTCCTAACGACGGCTGGCGTGTTTGGTGGAGGTCGACTTCTTAGGAACGACGATCTCTTCATTCAGAAGGTCAATAACCTGGGCGGCGTCGCCTACTCTGCTTTGATCGGCGGAAACGACTATGACCAAGCGGGTGGCTTGGACTTCGACCTCAACGGAGATTGGGTTAACTCGGGCTCGTGTATTACGGTTGACCAAAACTTCAACCTCTTTATTACTGGTATTTCGAGATCGTTCAACTTCCCGAGAACGCGCGGGGTTTACGGTGAAACGTTTACGTCGGCCGCAAACGTCACGGTCACGAAGATTAGTGCGGATGCTTCCCAGCTTCTGTACTCTACTAATCTACAAACTAACGGATTGGTTCTACCTTCCGGCGTGGGAGTAGATCTTGGTGGTAATGCGTTTGTCTCAGGAAACATCCACGCTGACTACTATCAGTTCCCGGATACAGCCACTGAGAATCCGGCGAATGCGGCCAACCCGAACCAACCCAATAGCATGCCCCTTGGAGCGATTCAAGTGACAACGGCGGGTGTTAACGGGGCAGTGGAAACGGCGCTTGTCGGAACGAACCTTCAGCCGGCTGGCGGAGCTTCGGACGCTGCGACGACCGATGGATTCTTAAACATCCTCAACTCGTCGGCAACGACGCTACTCTATGGCACTTATCTCGGTGGCGCTTTGGACGACCGAGTTTATGGTCCATATGTCGATAACTATGGAGATGTCTGGGTATTCGGTTGGACAGACTCCTATCGCGCTTATGCCGTCTATAGTTCAAGCGGCACGCCTACTATCTATATCGACAACGCTTCGCTGCCTGCAGCAATGATTTCGCCGCTTGCGTTCAAGTCGACCCCGGATGCGGATGGGTATACCAACCTAAACGGGATTTTGTACGGCGAACTTTCGTGGTCTTACAACTTCGCGACGGGTCAAGGGTATATCCCATGGAGCTGGGCTCCGACGACTACGGCGCCTGGTTATCCCGACGCCACTTATTCCGGCACATATCGTCGAGACGGTTGGGTTGATAAGCTTCGAATCAACTTGGCCTCGGTAGCGACCGTCACCTTTAACCCGAACACCGTTCCGGGTGGCGAGGGTGCTGTGACAACTGGAACCGTGACCCTCAGTCAGGGTGCGCCAGTCGGAGGGGCGGTTGTAACGTTGACCCTAAACAGTACGCTTGCTGCATCGTTCTCGGCTGATCCGACGAATCCGTTGGGCACAACGACCATTACGATTCCTGCTGGCGCGACAACTGGTACTATCCCGGTCTACACTGCGGGTGTCACCCTTAACACACCAGTCCAGATGACTGCGACCTTCCAAGGCACGTTCGCTATTGGTCAGTTCACAGTTACGCCTTGGTTGCAACAGTTCACGCTGACTCCAACGAGCGTCGTTGGAGGTAATTCCGTTACGGGCAGAATCACATTGTCTGCTTTGCCGCCCACAGGCAGCGGCGGAATCACCATTAATGTGACTTCAGGCAACAACTCGATCATCTACTTTGGCACCACAGCCAATCCCGTCTTCACTACGCAGGTCACCGTTCCCGAAGGACAAACTTCGCAAACGTTTGCGATCAATACCTATGGTGTCGGAACGATATCGTTCCCGACTCTAGTGGCAGCTCAGCCTGGCTTGCAAGGTTTAACTCAAACTTTGGAAGTAACTCTCGCTGACCTGAAGTCCGTAACGTTTAACGAGTCGCCGGTTGCCGGCGGAACGATTGTCACCGGAACAGTCACGCTCGACGGAGCAGCTACTGGACCATTCGTGGTGAACCTCACCTCAGTCGCGAATCCTGTGACGCCAGCGTTCACGTTTAACACCGGGAACAAGATTCCAAGCCAGCTCATCTTCACTCCGCAATCGACTTCCCAATCGTTCTCGATCATTACTCCTTACGAAGGAACAAATGCAGAGGCGGTCATAACGGCAAATCGACCAGCCGGACAAGGCAACTATCCAAGTCAAACCGTCTCAGGAACGCTTATGGTTCAGGATGACGATCTGGTTGGATTGTCAGTCCTGCCTACTGAAGTAGCTGGAGGAACGGCGTCGGTCGGTACAGTCACGATTGCAAACTCGGCTCCTGTTGGAGGAGTGGTGATCAATCTCGCTGTGGCCAATACGACTAAGCCGGGTAATCCATCGGCAACCTCGGTTCCCGCAACGGTGATTGTTCCTGAAGGTAACACCAGTGTCACCTTCCCGATCAGTACCACCGTGGTAGGAGTCAAGGAAGTTGACACGATTACCGCTTCGAGAGGACCCAAGAGCTTCAACCAAACGGCTACATTAACTGTCGACGGAGTTGTGTTCTCACTCTCTCTTGCACCATCAACCGTAACCGGTGGTACAGGCTTAGCTGCACAGTCGGTTGGAACCATCACGATTCCAGCTGCCGCACCTAAGAGCGGACTTACTTTCTCGTTGAATGCACTAGAATCCACGACTAATCTGGCTAGCACGCTTGTGAGCTTCAGCACACAAACGGTTACGATTGGTTCTGGAAACACTTCTGCAAACTTCACGATCTATACAACAGCTCCCACCTCGACACCTTACGACGATGTGCAGATCTGGGCCACTATCCAAGGCGGAACGGTAACTGTTGCTCCTGGTTCGGTCGAGCAGGATCTTATCATTCAACAGGTGGGTGTTTCTTCGATCACCTTCACGCCGAGCACTGTCTCGGGTAGGGCGCCAAGGAATAGCACTCTGTGCGTGATCACGCTGGATGGCCCCGCGCCTGCCGCCGGTACCATATCACTGAGTTCAAGCGTTCCATCGATCTTGGGCATTCCCGCGAGTGTTCCGATTCCGAAGGGTGCCACATCCGTTAGCTTCACGGTCTTTGCGAATCCCGTGTCCAGGAATCTGGCCACTCTGGTTACCGCATCGTATGGAGCTGGATCAGCATCCGCACAAGTTGTCGTAACCCGATAACCCTGTGGACTCAAGCCCCTGGACCGATTGGTCTGGGGGCTTTTTAGCGTGTGATCGGATCAGTTGGGCGATCTGCCTCTCATGGGCTAAGGCTAGGCTTAACCTCATTTCTGGGATTGTTAATCATGCTTTCCAGGGGAAGCTAGTGATAGGGAATGCCATCTTCCAGGGTCGCAACTGCTTCTGCGAATTATCACCGCATGTTGATCGTCTGGCACCGGAAACCACGTCCTAGAGTTATTGAGCCAACCAAGGCATTCTTTTAACCACATCGTGTGGAAGTCGCTATTTAGGCGTCTTCTGTGGCTACCCATCGCAGCCGCGGCTTCAGGCATTTTGGTTGTCTTGGCTTTGCCTCCAAGCAATGTCGCCTTGCTCGGGTGGTTCGCTTTGGTTCCTGTCTTCTTGGTTGCCAGAGAGACGCGATTTCTATTTGGATTCGTTGCAGGCGTCTTGGCGAGTCTTGTTGCAGGATACGTGGCTTCACACGGATGGTTTTACGGAGCAGGGTCCAACGATGGAGACTCTACTTGGACCTATTTGGGCTGCTCGCTATTTGGGGTTGTGTTTGCGATAGTTTCGGGCGCGGCTTCAGAAATGAGGCGAAGGAGCATAAGGAACCTAATTGGTCTCAGCGCTGCCGCCGTGTTAGTCGAATCGCTGCTCTTGTTTGTCCTTCCTGCACCATTTGAGCTGTCGCAGTCAAGAACGTCCTTGATGCTTATTCTGGCAAGTATCACCGGGATTTGGGGCATCGGCTTCGCCCTCTGGTTGGTGAATCTTCTCCTATGTGAGGCGATCGCCAGGTCAGACGAGGATCATCTCGATACGATTGCCCTAGCGAACGAATCACCGAATTGGGTTCGGAGCGGACAAATCGCTGGTTCTAGGATTTTCCGGGAGACACTAAGGACAAGACCTGGCAGACTTTGCGTCGTACTCAGTTTCGGTTTGTTGATGGGGCTAGGTAACGCCGTCAAGTTGCCGCATGACAATAAAGAGTCAGTCATTGTCGGAGTGGTTCAATCCGATGCCACCGAGCTCAAGACCCTTCAGGACTTGAGTCTAGAATGCGCGAGACATGGAGCGAAGCTAGTGGTGTGGCCGGAATTCTCCGGCCTAATGCACGTTCGGAATGGTAACTCGTCTATTCTGCGCGATCTGTCCCGGTCAAAAGGGATGCCTCCGTTTGTGACTAGCTTTCGAGATGGGGCAACTCCACTCCCGCATAACGCGGCATCTGTATTTAGCTCGTTAGGGGAGAGCCGGCGGTACTTCAAGCGGAAGCTCTTCGCGAGCGAAAAGCAGATGCATGCCCCCGGAGAGGAACCCGTTTGCGTGGCTACTCCAATTGGATTGATGGGTCTCAATATCTGTTACGACTCTTGCTTTCCTTCAATCATTCGAGACACTGCCCGCCTTGGCCCCGACATTGTTGCTCTTCCAACCGTCGACCCAGGTTCTCCAAATGGTTTTTTTGCCGCAAATCATGCCGCATTTTCTTCGATTAGGTCGGCTGAGGAAGGGGTTTCGCTCATCCGAGCGGACGGCTGTGCCTACTCTACCATTACCGATCCGTATGGTTCGATCGTCGGTCAGCTCGATACAAGAGCCGACCGCTGGGCAGTTGGCAGAATTCCCTTGCATGGTCACTGGACAATCTACAAGTGGGCCGGCGACTGGTTTCTTTACTTCTGCGGCGTCATCGTCGTCTGGGTGCTTGTTACGGGTCGTATGGCTAAGACATCCCGCGTCGTTGGGATTCGTGAGTAGGGCCGGTCAATGCCAACGTCAGACAGGAAGCTGAAAGCGCAGTGCACTCGATGCATAGCTGAGCCGTCAGGGCTGGGTAGGCTGCCGGATTACTGGTACCCAATTAGTTATTGGAGTTTCAGCCCTCAAAGAACCAGCTAAGACATGCCGATCAAGTTCTGGATTCTCGATGATTCCCGAGTCTCACTGGGTTCACAAGGAGTGTTCTCGGTAACCTTTGAGCCAGTCGTGT
>Ga0302319_10000176_pt1 | contig 134294 bp, 106 predicted proteins | sample Bog_T0_2_FD_203319 | JGI IMG/M metagenome (GOLD analysis project Ga0302319, IMG submission 203319) | Peat permafrost microbial communities from Stordalen Mire near Abisko, Sweden - Bog_T0_2 | ecosystem: Environmental > Terrestrial > Soil > Wetlands > Peat | place: Sweden: Abisko, Stordalen...
GCAATGTCGGCCACCGTCAGCTTGGCCATGGAGGCAACCCTTATCGGTTCTCTCCAACGTACCCCGGCTCACAACCAGCCGTCACGCAGAAAGGGGGATGTGACCGGTTACCATCCCCGGTCAGTAACCGAGACCAAGCCGCTGCCCTTCTTCGGCCAGTGCGGCGACGGCATCGCGCTGCTGCGCTTCGCTCGCCAGCCGATAGGCAAGAAGATCGTCAAGCCGGATGCGCCGGTGCGTGCCCACCTTATGAAAGGCGATCGCGCCGCTTTCTATCAGCTTCACCAGATAGGGGCGGGACACGTTGAGCAGGTCCGCGGCCTGCTGCGTGGTCAGATCGGCATCCTGCGGAAACACAGTGACGGCGCGCCCTTGGGCGAGCAGCGCCATCATGTCGGTCAGCAGCCGCACCGCCGGAGCGGGCAGCACGAAGGGTTGCGCCGGTTCGCCTTCCGAGATCGCTTCCACGCGGACCGCGCCACGGCCGCCGAGATGCGCAAGCGCACGGCTCGCCAGTTCGGCCTGATGGCGGACGGCATCATCGGGAATGGCAGGAAAGGTCTCTCTGGCGAAGGCGGTCATGGGCGTTGTCACTGGCAAATGGCGTCGCCGTTGACATAGGCATCGGCCGGCGTAAACGCAATATCCGAAACACGCTGGCGCACCGTGTCCCGGGCTGTCCCGAGTGCCACCCCCCAACTCGGGACGCCCGCAACCCAGCAAATCCGCCGTGTCCCGACCGTCCCGAGCGTTCCGGCTGGAAACCAGGGGGGAGGCAGAAAAACAACATGGTGCCTGTGCGATCGGATAGGTGGGCAGCCGGGAATTGAAAATCTTACGCGCGAAAGGAAGATAGGGGATCGGGACGGCGCGGGACACCGCCGGTGGTCAGCCCGCTGTCGCCCACCGCTCCGCCAGCGCCACCACCTCGCCCGGCAGCCGGGCGCAATGCTCGGCCCAGGCATCCATCAGCGGGCGCCGGCGCTCCAACAGGTCGGACCGCGCATAAGCTGCCTCGGCCTTGTTCTTGATGGTATGGGCCAGCGCCGCTTCCACAACGTCGTGCCCATCGCTGCGGGTCTCGCCGGCCCAATCGCGGAAGGTGGACCGGAACCCATGCGGCACCACGGCCCGCCCCTCGGCATCCCGCCAGCGCGGCAATGCGCCTTCCTCCCCGCCATCGTTCATGCGCCGCACCACCTCCGACAGCGCCATGTCGGACAGCGGCACGTTCTTGCGCCCGCCGGGGAACACCAGATCGTTCGGCCCCGTCATCAGCGGGCGAACCTCGGCCAGCACCAGCAGCGCGGCAGGCGACAGCGGAACCCGGTGCAGCTTGCCCGCCTTCATCCGATCGCCGGGCACCGCCCACACCTTCCCGTCAAGGTCCACCTCCCGCCAGCGCATGCCGCGCACCTCGCCGGCGCGGGCCGCGGTCAGGATGACGAAACGAAGCGCCAGCGCCGCCGCGCCGTCGCGCTCGGCCAGCGCCGCCATGAAGGTGCCTATCTGCTGCCAGGGCAACGCCGGCCGGTGCGCAACCCGCTTCACCTTGCGCGGTTGGGGCAACTCGCCGGCCAGGTGGCCGCGCCAGCGGGCCGGGTTGTCGCCGGTGCGCCAGCCCTTCACGCTCGCCGCGTCCAACACGGCTTCGATGCGCTGGCGGACCCGCGATGCCGTCTCGGGCACCCGTTCCCAGATCGGCCGCAGCACCCGCAGCACGTCATCGGTGCCGACACGGGCAACCGGCATGTCGCCAATCAGGGGGAACACGTGCGCCTCAAGGGTGGCGGTCCACTGTGCGGCGTGTTTCTCGTTCTTCCAGCCGGCGGACTTCGCCTTGACCAGCGCCTCGGCCGCGGCCTTGAAGGTGCGCTCCGCGGCTTCCAGCGCCGCCCGGCGCAGTTCCGCCTTGTGTTCCTGCCGCGCGGCGATCGGGTCGCGCCCTTCCCGCAGTGACGCCCGCGCCGTCGCCGCCAGCTTGCGCGCCTCGGCCAGCGGCACACCGCCGGGCGGCTCCCCGACCGGCCCCAGGCCCATTTCCCGCGCCTTGCCGTACAGCATGAACCGGAACAGCCATGATTTGCTGCCGCCGGGGGCGACTTGGAGATACAGCCCGCCACCATCCCCGAACCGCGCCGGACGGCCTGAGTTCGGCGGGCATTGCAGGGATCGAACCGAAAGCGCGGTCAGCTTGCCCATATGGGGGTCTCCGGTTTTGGGGGTAGGCCGCTCCTACCCCCAAATTTCTACCCCCAAACCTACCCCCAACTGTTGCTTGGATGCAAATGGACGGTCATAGACGCACGTGCATCCGATGCAGTCAGGAATTCAAAGGAATCCAAGCGTTTCGGTACGCTGATAGACCGGGTTAGAATCCCACTCGGCGGACACCCTCTCCGCCAGTTATCAGGGATAGGCGGCACTGCATTCCTGGCCGCGTTTGCCTTGCCGGCGCCATCGCCGTCCGTGCCGCCGGCCTCGACCGTTGCCCGATGGCGGTGTTCGCCGAATTTCCGAAAAACCATCCGCCGCCTGCCCGACCTGCCCGGCAGCGACATGATCGTCCGCGGCGTGGCGACCGGCGACCAGGAAACAGGCGCGCCGGTTACCCCTGCCCGGTCAGCGTCGCAACGACGGAAGCCTTCCCCTCGCGCACCTCGACGAGGAACGTCGCCCGGTCCATTTCCCCCGCCATGTCCCACGACGCATCGAGAATGACCGCCGGTCCCCCCGCATGCAGCGTCAGGCCGTGCAGCGCCTCGGCCAGCCCGGCGCGGTCCGGCCGGCCCATCCGCACCGCACCGGCGGCCAGCATGCCCACCGCCGTGTAGCCCTTGGCCGCCGGGCCGTCGGGCTCCTCCTTGAACGAGTCGAGATAGCGCGCCCGGAACGCCGCGACCTCGGGAGCCTCGGCGGCGAATCCCATATGGCAGCGCACCCCGTTCGCGGCGGCGCCGACCTGTGCCAGCACCCGCGGCGCGGCGAGCGTGGTGTCGCCCACCAGCGGCACATGCAGGGCCTGGCGCTGCGCCTCCACCAGGAAGTGCACGCATTCCGCCTCGGGCAGGTAGATCACCGCCGCATCCGGCGCCGCCCGCGCCACCGCGGCCACCTCGGCGGCGTAGCCGGCCGGCCCCGGCACCACGCCGTGGTCGGACGCCACCTCCACCCCGTGTGCCTGCAACTCGTGGGCCAGCAGGTCGCGCCCGCCACGGCCGAATTCGTTGTTGGTCCACACCAATGAAACCCGGTGCGCGGTCAGCCCGCCGCGCAGCCAGGCGGCCAGCCGCGGCATGCGCACCGCCGGTCCCGGCCCGGCGCGGAACAGGCTGCCGCCCGGTGCCGTCAGGTCGGTGGCGTCGGCGCCGGTGATATTGGCGATGCGCGCCGCCCGGGCGAGCGGGGCGGCCATGTGCGCCGACTCGGACGTCACCGGGCCGAGCAGGGCGAACACATCGCCCTCCAACGCGCGCTGCACGGCGGCACGGCCGTTATTGCTGTCGAAGGTGAGTACCTGCAACTGCTGGCCCAGCACGCCGCCGGCGGCGTTGATTTCCTGCAACGCCATTTCGACACCGTTGCGCCAGGCGTCACCGGCGCGGCCGGCCGGCCCCGACAATTCGATGGCCTGCGAGAACAGCAACGCCGGCTGGGCCCGGGCGATCAGCGGCGCGGCGAGCAACCCGGCGAGGAGGCGGCGACGTGGGATACGCATGCGGCGGTCCTTGGTGGAAGAAAGCAAGGCCAGGGCGCCGCCCTGGACCCGCCAGGGGGCGGTGGCCCCCTGGACCCCGCCACATTAAGAGGTTGTAGGAGAGGGGGGGAGGAGATGTTTCGACATCTCCCGGCCTTCCTTCACCCCATCCAGCGCCGGCGGACGGTGCCCAGCCCGATCAGCCCGATGCCGATCAGTGCCATCGTCGCCCGCTCGGCGACATTCGAGCCAAACGTCACCAGCAAGGTCAGGTGCCCGCCACTGATGTCACGGCCGCGCAGGTCAACGGCGATGCGGTTGCCGTTGACCTGCAGATCGGCCGGGCTGACCGCGAGGTTGGTGTCGCCGATCTGAACCGTCAGGTCCTCATCGGTGGGCAGCGAGGTGAAGGTGACCACCGGGCCGATGAACGCCTTGCCGCCGGCGGAAAGGCAGCACGCTCCCTCGGAAAAGGTGAACGCCAGCGCGGCGTCGGATACATCCAGGGTCAGCGACGGATAGAAGCCGAGATCGGTGACCTCCGTGCCCTCGCCGACAGTGAATTCACGGCTCACCACGGCGGGTTCCTTCGGGTCGGAGATCGCCCGGTCCGCATCCAGGTCGGGCAGCCGCCATTCCACCGTGCCGGTCTGACCCAGCAGGGTCACGGCGGCCCGGGCCGGCGCCCGGCCGGCCAGCGCCAATGCCAGCAACGCGAAGCACAGATGCTTCATCATCCTCGGACCGCGCCCTGATGCACCCGATACCCAATCGTTCCCAGCACGGGCGCGGCGCCCGGTCAAGAACCGCCGCATCAGGGTGCGATCGGGACCCTGCCGCGCCACCGGGCACGCCGCGCGGTTGCCGCCGAGTCGCCATGTCAGCCGAAAATCCAGGGTGGAGCGGCTCAGCATTGAGGCTTGAACAGCGCGGCTTGACGGGTATATGGCGCCCTCGCGCAGTGGGGCGGTCATCCCGGCGCGCCATCAACAGAGGGTTCAGATGAACGTGCGATCCACGAGCCAGTCCGCGGAGAGCCACAGTTGGCGCCCGTCGCCAGCGGTGCCCGACGCATCGGCCCGTCGCCCGGGCCGACCCCTTGACCGCCGGTCCGTGCGCCCTCCGCACTGAACCGCGGCCGAAGGGCCTCCCGGGCTCGGGCAACCACCGAGCAACAGGAGGCCGCGATGGCCGCATTCTTCCACCCGGTTCCGCTGCGGAACCGTCCCGACGCAATTGCTTTTTCCTTCGCGGCACTGGCAAGGGCCGGCGCAACCCATGCAGGGCCTCCGCTGGTGGCGGTATGGATTGTGGCCGCCGATGGTCATATCGCCTGCCATTGGAGCGCCGGCACCGCGCCCTTGACCGCGCTGGCCAAAGGACCATGGGGGCCGGACCATGCCATGCAGATGAAATAACCGCATCACCCGGTGTCCCGACGGCGGGAACGCGGCGTCCGCTTCCCGCGGGGACTTTCGGCATTCCGGTTCGACTGAAGGCACCCCGATGAATCCCGTCACGAAACTTTATTATGCCTTCCGGCGCAACCTCAAGGCAGTGCGTCTTTACCTGATCCTGGCCGGGCCGGGGCTGGTGGTCATGATCGCCGACAACGACGCCGGCGGCATCACCACCTACGCCGCCACCGGCGCCAAATACGGCTACCACCTGATCTGGTTCCTGCTGCTGCTGATCCCGGTCGCCTACTATGTGCAGGAAATGACGGTCCGGCTCGGGGCGGTCACCAAGCGCGGTCACGCCGAGGCCATCTTCGATGGTTTCGGCGCTTTCTGGGGCTGGTTCTCGCTGATCGACCTGATGATCGTTGACTGGCTCACTCTGGTCACCGAGTTCGTCGGCATGACGGCGGCGCTGGGCATTTTCGGCGTTCCCGCCTGGGCGACGGTGGCCGGCGTCTCGGTGCTGATGGGCGTGATGGTGGTCGGCGGCAGCTACTGGACCTGGGAAAAGATCGCCATGGCCTTCTGCGTGGTCAACCTGATCTACATCCCCGGCGCCTTCATGGTGCAGCCGCGCCTGTCCGACATCCTCGGCCAGGGCCTGATCCCGAACTTCGCCGGCGGCTTCGACGGGCAGTTGTTCTTTTTCCTGATGGCCAATATCGGCACCACCATCGCGCCCTGGATGCTGTTCTTCCAGCAATCCTCGGTGGTGGACAAGGGGATGAAGGAAAAGGACATCCCCTGGGGAAAGGCCGACACGCTGTTCGGCTCGCTGTTCACCGTGGTGGTCGCGGTGTTCATCGTCATCGTCACCGGCACCGTGCTGCTCGGCGTGGAGATCGACGACGCGGCCAAGGCCGCCTCGGTGCTGATGGAGCGCGACCGCTGGGTCGGCACCTTCATGGCGATCGGCCTGTTCGATGCCGGCCTGCTCGGCGCCATCTGCATCTCGCTGGCCAGTTCCTGGGCGTTCGGGGAAATCTTCGGCTGGGCGCATTCGCTGAACAACAAAATCCGCGAGGCGCCGGCGTTCTACGTGAACTATTTCCTCACCCTGGTCTCGGCCGGGCTGGTGGTGCTGATTCCCGGGGCGCCGCTGGTGCTGATCACCCTGTTCGTCCAGGTGGTGGCGGTCACCCTGCTGCCGGCCGCGCTGGTGTTCCTGATCCTGCTGCTGAACGACCGGACCACCATGGGCGAATATGCCAACACCATGACCCAGAACATCGTCTGCGGCGGCATCGTGGCGGTCATCATCGTGCTGTCCACGCTGTATGCCATCAGCACCCTTTTCCCCAGCCTGTTCGGGTAAGGCCGCCATGCCCTTCGTTCCCCTGCTGCGCCACGCCGCATCCGACCTGGTGGTGCGAATCCGTGCCATCAACCACCGCTACGCCGTGCCGCGGCTGGCCATGTCGCCAGCCGTGCGCTGGTCATTGCTGGCGCTGCGCGTGTATCTGCTGCTGCTGGTGGCGCTGCTCGGCTACAAATTCGTGACGCTCGTTGCCCACTGAGCGAGGTATAACCATGCCCCAGAAGCCTATCGAGGACGGTGCCGTCTTCCTGCTCAGCGACCTGATCGGCGGCAAGGTGCAGGCGGCGGGCCGCGGCATCGGCCGGCTCGGCGACCTGGTCGCGGTCGAGTCCAGCCGCATCCCCGAAATCACCCATTTGCTGGTGCGGCGCCGGTTCGGTCACAAATCGCTGCTGGTGCCGTGGGCGCGGGTGACCGCGTTCGACGCCCATGGCCGGGTGACGCTCGCCATCGACGCGCCCGAGCCGTTCGAGGCCGAGCCGGCGGAAGGTCAGATCTGCCTGGCCGACCACGTGCTCGACAAGAAGGTGCTGGACTGCGACGACGACGAGGTGGAGGTCGTCTATGACATCAAGCTCACCGGGCGGAACGGGCTGCTCTATGCCACCGACGTGGATTGCTCGCGGGCGGGTTTCCTGCGCCGGATCGGCCTCAAGCGGCTGTCCAACTTCATCCGCGGGCTGGCCGACAGCATCAGCGGCGACACCATCCCCTGGACCTACGTGCAGCGCCTGCCGGCAACCATCGGCAGCTTTCAGGGCAACGTGAAGCTGAACGTGCTGAAGGCCAAGCTGCCGGAAATCCACCCGGTCGATCTGGCCGACATCCTCGAGGAACTCGACCACGAGCAACGGGTAGCGATTTTCAGCGCGCTCGACATCGAGCAGGCGACCCACACGCTGGAGGAGATCGAGCCGCGGGTGCAGCGCCAGCTCATCTCCTCGCTGTCAGCCGACCGCACCGCCGAGCTGGTCAATGAAATGACCCCGGCCCAGGCGGCCGACCTGCTGGCGGCGCTGCCGGCCAGCGATGTCGACCTGATCCTCGACCGCATCGTGCCGGCCGAGGCCGCGCGCATCCGCTTTCTGCTGGAACGCCATGAGGACCAGATCAGCGCCTATGCGTCGGTCCATTTCATTTCCTTTCCCCCCGGGGCGGTGGTTCGCGATGTCATGCGGTCGTACCGCGACCGTGCCCGCGGGGCCGACGTGGTCATGTATGTGTATATCACCGACCCCGCCGGCGGGCTGCTGGGGGTGATCGACATCCGCGAACTGTTGCAGGCGGAACTTCAGGACCGGCTGTCGGACATCATGACCAGCAACGTGGTGGTGCTGCAGGAGACGGAGTCGGTCGCGGAAGCCCGCAAGCTGTTTGCCCGCTACGGGTTTCGCGCGATTCCGGTGGTGGACCAGCAGAATGTGCTCAAGGGCGTCATCCCCTATCGTGACGTGATGCAGCTCACCCATTCGCTGGCCTCCTGAGATTCCGGCCGGTGGCGACCGGCCTTCTTCCGCCACCCCCCGTTCATCGCCTTGCCGCCGCCCATTTCCCGCGCCAAGCTGTGCGGGTAACGGGGAAAGCCGCTCGGCCGCATAATGCGCATCCTGACCGTCTATACCCGCGCCTTGGCGGGCCTCGGCCGCGCCCGGGGGCTGGCCGCCGTGCTGGTGATCGCCAATCTGGCGGTCGCCGGGTTGCAGTTCGTTGACCCACTGCTGTTTGGCCGCGTCATCCAGCTGCTCGCCGACTCCGACAAGCTCGGCGGCACCGCCCTGTGGAACCGCGCCGCGCCGCTGCTCGCCATCTGGGCGGCGGTTGGCGTCGGCGGCATCATCGCCAGCATCGCCGCCTCGTTGCAGGCGGAACGTCTGGCCCATCGCAACCGCCTGGACGCGATGCGCCGGTTCTATGAGCACGTGCTCGGCCTGCCGCTGGCCTTCCACGGGGAAGCCCATTCCGGCCGGATGATGAAGATCATGCTGTCCGGCGCCGAGGCCATCTTCTGGCTGTGGCTGACCTTCTTCCGCGACCAGCTGTCCACCTTCGTCTCCATCCTGGTGCTGCTGCCGCTGACCCTGATGATCAACTGGCGGCTGGCGCTGGCGCTGGTGGTGCTGGTGATATTGTTCTGTACCATGACAATCATGGTCATCCGCCACACCGAGGCCGCCCAGCAGCGGGTCCAGCGCTACCAAATCCAGCTCGCCAGCACCGCGCAGGACGCGCTGGCCAATGTGGTGCTGGTGCAATCCTTCACCCGTCTGACCGCCGAGACCCGCCTGTTCGGCGACATCGTGCGGCAGGTGATCGCGCACCAGTTCCCGGTGCTGAACTGGTGGGCGCTGGCCAACGTGATGACCCGCGCCGCCAGCACCGTCGCCATGATCGCCATCGTCGTGCTCGGCACCCTGCTGCATGTGCGCCACCAGGCCAGCGTCGGCGAGATCGTCAGCTTCATGGGGCTGGCCACGCTGCTGGTCGGCCGGCTCGACAGCGCCATGGGATTCATCTCGCGGCTGTTTTTCGAGGTGCCCAACCTGGGCGAATTCTTCGGCGTGCTGGATACCAAAACTTCGGTGCCGGAAAGCCCGGACAGCCGCCCGCTCCACCCGGCGCCGGACGGCGGCGTGGGCACGGTGGAATTCCGCGACGTTTCGTTCGCCTATCCGGGCGGGCCGCCGATCCTGTCCGGGGTTTCCTTCATCGCCCGGCCCGGAACCGCGGTGGCGCTGGTCGGGCAGACCGGGGCCGGCAAATCCACCGTCATGAACCTGCTGCAACGCCTGTGGGACCCCACCGGCGGACAGGTGCTGATCGACGGCCAGGACCTGCGCGACGTGACGCTGGAGAGCCTGCGGCGGTCGATCGGGGTGGTGTTCCAGGAAAGCATGCTGCTCAACCGGTCCATCCGCGACAACCTGCTGATCGGCAAGCCGGACGCCACCCAGGCGGAACTGGACCGCGCCTGCCAGCAGGCCGAGGCGTACGAGTTCATCATCCGCCAGGTTGACGGCTACCAGACCATGATCGGCGAGCGCGGCGCCACCCTGTCGGGCGGGCAGCGGCAGCGGCTGGCGATCGCGCGGGCGCTGCTGAAGGACCCGCCGATCCTGATCCTGGATGAAGCCACCAGCGCGCTGGACGCCGCCACCGAGGCGCGGGTGGGCCGGGCGCTGAAGACGCTCATGCAGGGGCGCACCACCTTCATCATCGCCCACCGCCTCTCCACCGTGCGCGACGCCGACGAGATACTGGTGTTCGACGCCGGCCGCATCGCCGAGCGCGGCGACTTCGACGAATTGCTGGCGTTGCACGGCCGCTTCGCCGAACTGGTGGAGACGCAGCTTGCCGCCGCCCCGATGCTGCGGGCGGCCGAATGACATGCCGTACCGGAATTGTGCAGCGCACGGCTGATCTTTGCTTTCCGTCCCGGATTATGGGCACGATGCGCCCCGGTTGGCCGGAGAATCGCCTGGGGGACATACGACGGCCGATCACCACGGGTGCATCCCATAGATAACTCCCATAAATAAAAGGACAAAAGTCCATGACGGTCGCCGCCATCCTCAAGCACAAAGGCCACGAAGTCGCCTCCGCCCGGCCCACCGACACGATCGCCGAGGTCACCCGGCAATTGACCACCCGGGGCATCGGCGCGGTGGTGGTGCGCGACGCCGCCGATCAATTGCTCGGCATCGTCAGCGAGCGCGACATCGTCCATGCGCTGGCCGCCCACGGCGCCCATGCGCTGGAGATGACGGCGGCGCAGGTCATGACCCGCTCGCTCAACACCGCCACGCCGCAAACCACGGTGGGCGAGGCGATGGCCATCATGACGGTCAGCCGCTTCCGCCATTTGCCGGTGATCGAGCACGACCGGCTGGTCGGCCTGGTCAGCATCGGCGACGTGGTGAAGGCGCGGATCGGCGAGCAGGATACCGAGGTGGACACCCTGCGCGCCTATGTTTCCGGCGGCGCCTGAGGCGGGTTGCCGGGGGCGGCGCTACTCCGCCGCCCTTGCGTAACCTTCCGGCGGGGCACAGGTGCACACCAGGTTGCGGTCGCCATAGACGTTGTCCACCCGCTTGACCGGCGGCCAGTATTTCGCCACCGCCACCCAGGGCAGCGGGTAGGCGGCGCGCTCACGCGAATAGGCATGCGCCCAGGCATCGGACGCCAGCTCGCGGGCGGTGTGCGGCGCGTTCTTCAGCGGATTGTCGGCCCGGCCCAGCCTGCCGGCGGCGATGTCGGCGATCTCGGCGCGGATGGCGATCATGGCGTCGCAGAAACGGTCGAGTTCGGCCTTGGATTCGCTTTCGGTCGGCTCGATCATCAGCGTGCCGGCGACCGGCCAGGACATGGTGGGCGCATGGAAGCCGTAATCCTGCAAACGTTTGGCGATGTCCTCCACCATCACCCCCGCCTCGGCCTGGAAGCCGCGGCAGTCGATGATGCACTCATGCGCCACCATGCCGTGGGCGCCGGCATACAGCACCGGAAAATGCGGCCGCAGCCGGGCGGCGACGTAGTTGGCGTTGAGGATGGCCATTTCGGTCGCCCGGGTCAGCCCGGCCGCGCCCATCATGCGGATATAGGCGTACGAGATCGGCAGAATCAGCGCGCTGCCGAACGGCGCCGCCGAAACCGGGCCGAAGCCGGTCGCCGGCCCGGCATCTTCGCGCAGCGGGTGGTTGGGCAGATGCGGCAGCAGATGCGCGGCCACGCCGATCGGGCCGACGCCGGGGCCGCCGCCGCCATGCGGGATGCAGAAGGTCTTGTGCAGGTTCAGGTGGCACACATCCGCGCCGATGCGGGCCGGGCTGGTCAGCCCGACCTGCGCGTTCATGTTGGCGCCGTCCATATAGACCTGCCCGCCGCGCGCATGGACGATGCGGCAGATTTCCATCACCTGCTCCTCGAACACGCCATGCGTGCTGGGATAGGTGATCATCAGGCAGGCGAGTTTGTCCGCGTGGCGGTCGGCCTTGGCGTGCAGATCGGCGATATCGACATTGCCGTCGCGGTCGCAGCCGACCACCACCACGCGCAGCCCGGCCATCGCCGCGCTGGCCGGGTTGGTGCCGTGCGCGCTGGCGGGGATCAGGCACACATCGCGGTGGGAATCGCCATTGGCCGCGTGCCAGGCGCGGATGGCCAGCAGCCCGGCATACTCGCCCTGGCTGCCGGCATTGGGCTGCAAGGACACGCCGGCGAAGCCGGTGGCCGCGCACAGCCAGTCGGCCAGCCGGCCGATCAGCGCCATGTACCCCTCGGTCTGATCGGAAGGCGCGAAGGGGTGGATGTCGGCGAAGCCGGGCAGCGTCACCGGGATCATCTCGGCGGTCGCGTTCAGCTTCATGGTACAGGAACCGAGCGGGATCATGCTGCGGTTCAGCGCCACGTCCTTGTCCTCAAGGCGCTTGAGGTAGCGCAGCATCTCATGCTCGGCGTGGTGGCTGTTGAACACCGGCTGCGCCAGCAGGCCGGCGCGGCGCGACAGCGTTTCCGGCAAGGCGGGCGCGGCGTCGTCCAGCCCGGCGCCGAGAACCCCGGCCAGCCGGGTCAGTTCGTCGCGGGTGACGGTCTCGTCCAGGGCGATGCCGATGCCGGTGGCGTCGATGCGGCGGAGGTTGAAGCCGGCTTCCAGCGCCGCCCGCATGAGCGCGTCGGCGCGGGTGCTTGCTTCGATGGCAACCGTGTCGAAGAACGTGTCGTGGCGGAGCGAAAACCCGGCACGGATGGCGCAGCCGGCCAGCAGGCGGGCGGCCAGATTCACCCGCCGGGCCATCCGGCGCAGCCCCGCCGGCCCGTGCCATACCGCGTACATGCCGGCAATGACCGCCAGCAGCACCTGGGCGGTGCAGATGTTGGACGTGGCCTTCTCGCGGCGGATGTGCTGCTCGCGGGTTTGCAGCGCCAGCCGCATGGCCGGGGCGCCGGCGGCGTCCTGGCTGACGCCGACCAGCCGGCCGGGCATGTGGCGCTTGAAGGCGTCGCTTGTGGCCATGATGCCGGCATGCGGGCCGCCGAAGCCCATCGGCACGCCGAAACGCTGCGCCGAGCCGACCACGATGTCGGCGCCCATCTCGCCGGGCGGAGTCAGCAACACCAGCGCCAGCGGGTCGGCGGCGACGATGGCGAGCGCCTGCATGTCGTGCGCGGCGGCGATCTCGGCGGTCAGGTCCCGCACCGCCCCGGTCGAGCCCGGGTATTGCAGCAGCACCGCGAACGGCGCCGCCGCGCGGATGGCCGCCACGTCGCCGGGGGCGAAACCGGCCAGGGTGATGCCGAGCGGTCCGGCCCGGGTGGCCAGCACCGCGCTTGTCTGCGGATGCAGGTCGGCGGCGACGGCGATCACCTGGCTTTTGGTCCGCGCCAGCGCGCGCGCCATCGACATCGCCTCGGCCGCCGCGGTGGCCTCGTCCAGCAGCGAGGCGTTGGCGATTTCCATGCCGGTCAGCTCGCAGACCAGGGTCTGGAAGTTGAGCAGCGCTTCCAGCCGCCCCTGGGCGATTTCCGCCTGGTAGGGGGTGTAGGCGGTGTACCAGCCGGGGTTTTCCAGCACGTTGCGCAGGATCACCGGCGGGGTGTGGGTGCCGTGGTAGCCCAGCCCGATCAGCGATTTCCGCGTGCCGTTGCGGGCGGCCAGGGCGCGCAGCTCGGCGATCGTGGCGGCCTCGCCGAGCGGCGGCGGCAACGCCATGGGCTGCTGGGTACGGATGCCGGCGGGCACCGTGCGCGCCACCAGTTCCTCCAGCGTCGCGCAGCCAAGCACGTCCAGCATGGCGGCGCGATCGGCCTCGCCCGGGCCGATATGGCGGGCCACGAAGGAATCCGCCGCCTCCAGCCCGGCCAGTTCAGCCAGCGCGTCCATCACGCGCTCTCCAGCAACGCCCCGTAGGCGGCCTCGTCCAGCAGGTCGCCGAAGGCGGCGGGGTCGGCCGGCTCGAGGCGGAAGAACCAGCCGCCGCCGGTGGCTTCGCGGTTGACCAAGGCGGGATCGTCGACGATCGCCGGGTTGTTCTCGACGATCCGGCCGGCGAGCGGGGCGTAAACGTCGGAGGCGGCCTTGACGCTCTCCACCACAGCGCAGGCTTCGCCGGCTTCCACCACGCGGCCGGGCTCGGGCAGTTCCACGAACACCACGTCGCCCAGCGCCTCCTGCGCATGCTCGGTGATGCCGATGGTGACGATGCCGCCATCGAGGCGGACCCATTCGTGATCCCTGGTGAACCGGGTCTCGGACATGGCGCGCGGCTCCTTCTCAGCTTGCGTAGCGATGGGGGACGAAGGGCATGGGAACGACCCGGGCGGGCAATGGCTTGCCGCGCACCAGCAGGTCCAGCGCCGTGCCGTCGGCGGCCAGATCGCGGCGCACATAGCCCATGGCGACCGGGGCGCTCAGGCTGGGGCTGAAACCGCCGGAAGTGACCAGTCCGGCTTCGGTGCCGTCGCCGGCGGCTATTTCGGTGCCGGCACGGGCGGGGGCGCGGCCATCCGGGCGCAGACCCACCCGCAGGCGGGGACAGCCATGCACGATCTGGTCGCGCAGGACGATGCCGCCGGGGAAGGCCCAGTCGGCGCGGCGGCGCCTGCTGATGACCCAGGCGAGGCCGGCCTCGACCGGGGTGGTGACCTCGTCGAGATCGGCCCCGTACAGACACAGCCCGGCCTCCAGCCGCAGGCTGTCGCGGGCGCCCAGCCCGGCCGGCCGCACTTCGGCCTGGGCGAGCAGCAGCCGGGCCAGGTCTTCGGCCGCGTCGTCCGGCACGGAGATTTCAAACCCGTCCTCGCCGGTGTAGCCCGAGCGCGACACCAGGCAGCCGATGCCGCCGATGGCGGCCGGGGCGAAGCCCATGAACGCCAGCGCCGCCGCCGCCGGACCCAGCCGCGCCATGACGGCGGCGGCACCCGGCCCCTGCAGGGCCAGCAGCGCGCGGTCCTCGTGCGGCTCCAGGGTGACGCCGGCGGGCAGATGCGCCGCGATATGGGGCAGGTCGATGCCGCGCCGGCTGGCGTTCACCACCAGGAACAGCCGGTCGGCGGCGAGCCTGGCCACCATCAGGTCGTCGATGATGCCGCCGGCCTCGTTGGTCAGCACGCTGTAGCGTTGCCGGCCGATACCGAGTCCCTGGATGTCGCCGGGCAGCAGGGTTTCCAGCGCCGCCGCGGCGGCGGCACCGTGCAGGCTGGCCTGGCCCATGTGGGAGACGTCGAACAGCGCCGCTCCGCCCTCGGCGCGGCAATGCAGATGCTCGGCGAGCACGCCGGCGGGGTACTGCACCGGCATCGACCAGCCGGCGAAGGCCACCATGCGGGCGCCCAGCGACCGGTGCAGCCGGTCCAACGGAGTGGTCCTGAGCGGCACGGCCTCGGCAGGCTCGGGTCCGAATTCAATCGACATGGCACGGCTCCGCTCACGGGTCGTCCCCCGGCCCGATACCGGGAGATGCGTCACTGTCGTACGCCCGACGTGACACATCGACCCCCCTCTGTCGCGGAACCTGAGAGATTTCGGACGAGATTTTCAGCCCGTCCTTACCCCGTCGGTGCGGCCGGGCAGGTGCCCGGACCGGCTTTCCAGAGATCCGTTCTCCCCCCGCGGTCCTTTTGCCTGAGCGTTTCCGGGGGCCGGTTGCGCCTTCGGCGACTTTCCGCCCTCGCCTGGTGGCGAGGACGGGCGGTTCTCTCCCGCGCGGGATATCCGAACCCGGGCAGCATGCCGCAAGGCGGCGCCGGGTTCAAGCAAGCCGGGATTCAGTGCGCCACCCGCGTCCGGTTCTGGGCCAGTTCCTCGGGGGTGAGCTGGAAGCTGACCGTGATCTTGTAGGCGGCGGCCGATTTGTCGGCGGTGACCGGGATCAGCAGGGTGATCTCGTCGCTGGTCAGGTTGAGGCGGTCGATATTGGCGGGGAACTCGGCGCGAAGCGCGTAAACCTGCTTGTCAAGGATGTTGTCATCCTCGGAGACGGCGATGAAATAGGGCACGTCCACCGTCCGCCCGGGCATCGCCGGTCCGCGGTTGAGCGCCATCGCCACCATCACCGCGGCCTCGACCTTCTTGTGGCGGTCATCGGCCCATTTGCAGCTGGCCGGCAGTCGGGTGATGTGGGCGTCGATCACCAGATCGGTGATGTCGCGGCCGGCGCCGTTGAAGCGGGTGAGGTCGGCGCCGTCGGCCAGCAGGGCCAGTTGCGGGCAGGCCGGGGCGAAGGCGTCCGGGCGGGTGCAGGCGCCGAGCGCGGCCATGGCGGCGGCGAGCAGCACCGCCCGGCGCGCGCCGGCCGCATGGGCCATGACCCGGTCGGCCAGGCGTGGCCGCGCGCCCGGCGGCGTGAGGCTGGAAATGGTATCAGAAGGCATCCGCAACTCCGAAATGAGGGCCGGGCAATTGTCCAACGACCCGAACGCCGCCATAGTGCGGCCACCCAGCACCATGGACAACATGCCCGACGATTTTTCCACCCGGCCATCCCTCCGCATCCTGCTGGCCGCGCCGCGCGGCTTCTGCGCCGGCGTGGACCGCGCCATCCGCGTGGTGGAGGAAGCCCTGCGCCGCTACGGCGCGCCTGTCTATGTCCGCCATGAAATCGTGCACAACCGCACCGTGGTGGAGCAGCTGGAAGCCCAGGGGGCGGTGTTCGTCGACGAGCTGGACGCCGTGCCTGATGACGGGCACGTGGTGTTCTCGGCGCATGGCGTGCCCAAATCGGTGCCCAACGAGGCGCGGCGGCGGGGGCTGCTGTATCTCGACGCCACCTGCCCGCTGGTTTCCAAGGTGCACCGCGAGGCCGAGCGCCACTTCGCCGCCGGGCGCCACATCCTGATGATCGGCCATGCCGGCCACCCCGAGGTGGAAGGCACCATGGGCCAGTTGCCGCCCGGGGCGATGACCCTGGTGCAGGACGCCGGCGAGGCCGCCAGCGTGCGCCCGCCGCGCGGCGATCTGGCCTTCATCACCCAGACCACCCTGTCGGTGGACGACACCGCCGAAATCGTCGCGGTGCTGCGCGAGCGCTTCCCGGCGATCAGCGGGCCGAAGCGGGAGGACATCTGCTACGCCACCACCAACCGGCAGGCGGCGGTGAAGGCGATCGCGGCGGGGGCGGATCTGGTGCTGGTGATCGGCAGCCCGAACTCATCCAACTCGCAGCGCCTGCGCGAGGTGGCCGAGCGCACCGGCGCCGCCCGCGCGCTGCTGCTGCCACGGCCGGAGATGCTGGACTGGGCGGCGCTGGAGGGGGTGAAGGTGCTGGGCATCAGCGCCGGCGCCTCGGCCCCGGAGGAACTGGTCGAGGCGCTGCTGGAACGCCTGGGCAGCCGCTTCACGCTGGCGGTGGAGGAACGGCAGGTGGTCGCCGAAGACGTGGTGTTCCGGTTGCCCGCGCCGCTGGCGTGAGCCAGGCGAATCGCTTCCTGTCCAGGATTTCCGCCCGCCCATGGCCGTCTATACCGAGGTTTCCGACGACGCCCTCACCACCTTCCTGGCCGGCTACGACATCGGCGATCTGGTGGCCTTCCGTGGCATCGCCGAGGGGGTGGAAAACAGCAATTTTTCCCTCAAGACCACGAGCGGCGACTTCATCCTGACGCTGTACGAAAAGCGGGTCGACCCGGTCGATCTGCCCTGGTTCCTCGGCCTGATGGACCACCTGGCCGAGCACGGCATCACCTGTCCGCGGCCGGTGCACGGGCGTGACCGGGTGGCGCTGCGCAAATTATGCGGCCGGTACGCCGCAATCACCACCTTCCTGCCCGGGGTATGGCCGCGGCGGGTGCGCCAGGAACATTGCGCCCCGGTGGGGACGGCGCTGGCGGCGCTGCATCTGGCCGGCGCCGGCTATGCCCCGACCCGCCGCAACGCGCTGGGGCCGGAGGGCTGGGCACCGCTGCTGGAGCGCAGCCGGCCCGGGGCGAATGCGGTGGAGTTCGGCCTCGGCGCCGAACTGGCGGCGGCGCTGAAGCGCATCGAGGCCGCCTGGCCACAGGGGCTGCCGTCCGGCCACATCCATGCCGATCTGTTCCCCGACAACGTGTTCTTTCTGGAGGGCCGGCTGTCGGGGCTGATCGACTTCTATTTCGCCGCCACCGACATCCTGGCCTATGACCTCGCGGTGTGCCTGAACGCCTGGTGCTTCGAGCCCGACCTGTCGCTGAACGTGACCAAGGCGCGGGCGATGTGCCGGGCCTATGCCGCCCTGCGTCCGCTGTCGGCGGCGGAGCGGGCGGCGCTGCCGGTGCTGTGCCAGGGGGCGGCGATCCGCTTCGCGCTGACCCGGCTGTACGACTGGATCAACACGCCGGCCGGCGCCCTGGTGACCCGCAAGGACCCGCTGGAATATGTCCGCCGCCTGCGCTTCCACCTCGCCGCGCGGGACGAGCACGCATATGGACTCTGAGGCGCCGGTACAATCTGAGGCGCCGGACGGGGCCGGGGTCGAGATCTGGACCGACGGCGGCTGCAAGCCCAATCCGGGGCCGGGCGGCTGGGGCGCCATCCTGCGCTGCCGCGGCCGCGAGCGGGAACTTTCCGGCGCGGAGGCCGTGACCACCAACAACCGCATGGAACTCACCGCGGCGGCGGCGGCGCTGGAGGCGCTGACCCGGCCATGCCGGGTGGTGCTGCACACCGACAGCGAATATGTGCGCAACGGCGTGACCCGCTGGCACACCGGCTGGGTGCGGCGCAACTGGCGCAACGCGGCCGGCGACCCGGTGGCGAATATCGACCTCTGGCAGCGCCTGCTGGCGGTGGAGAAGCAGCACAGCGTGGAGTGGCGCTGGGTGCGCGGCCATTCCGGCGACCCGATGAACGAGCGGGCGGACCGTCTGGCGACGGCGGCGCGGGAGGGGCTGGCGCGGTAAAACCGGCGCATTCCGCTCAACCCGGCCAGCCGCCGCGTTCGACAAGCGCCGCGCCAGCCGATAAGGCTGCGCCGCCAAGCGCCCTCCTCACTTTTCCGCAGGAGAATCTGCCATGGAATACCATCGGCGGTTCAAGTTTCTGGTCTGCGCCCCCGCCTTCGACGGCAGCGAGCTCGAAGGCCAGCGGCTGCGCGAGATCGTGACCAGTGTCGAGCAGCTGGGCTTTCAGGTGGTGCGGGCCCGGCGCACCGACGACGCGGAACTGGCGATCCGCACCGATGCCGCCATCGGCTGCATCGTGGTGGACTGGGGCAAGGGCGGCGTGCTGGGCCGCGCCGCCGCCCTGATCGCGCTGGTGCGCAAGCGCGGCCTGGATGTGCCCATCCTGGTGCTGGTGCGCCGCAAGCGCCTGGAGGACATCCCGGTCGAGGTGCTGAACGATGTCGACGGCTATGTCTTCCTGGCCGAGGAAACCCCGGAATTCATCGCCAAGAACCTGGTCAGCCGTCTGCGCAACTATGCCGAATCGCTGAAAACGCCGTTCTTCGGCGCCCTGGTGGACTATGCCGAGGAAGGCAACCAGCTCTGGACCTGCCCCGGCCATAACGGCGGCATCTTCTACGGCCGCAGCCCGATCGGGCGCATCTTCGTGGAACATCTGGGCGAAGCGGTGTTCCGCGACGACCTCGACAACTCGGTGCTCGACCTCGGCGACCTGCTGACCCATGAAGGGCCGGCGCTGGCCGCCCAGAAGGAGGCGGCGCGCATCTTCGGCGCCGAGCGCACCTATTTCGTGCTCAACGGCACCTCCACCTCCAACAAGATCGTGCTGCAGGCGCTGGTCGCCGAGGGCGATCTGGTGCTGTTCGACCGCAACAACCACAAGGCGGCGCATCATGGCGCGCTGTTCCTGGGCGGCGGCATCCCGGTTTATCTGGAAACCGACCGCAACCCGTACGGGCTGATCGGCCCGATCGACATCGAGGCGCTGGACGAAACCCGCATCCGCGAGAGCATCCGCGACAACCCGCTGGTGACCGACCCGGATGCCTGGCAGCGCGAACGGCCGTTCCGGGTGGCGGTGATCGAACAATGCAGCTACGACGGCACCATCATCAGCGCCGAGCTGATCCTGCAGAAGCTCGGCCATCTGTGCGACTACATCATGTTCGACGAAGCCTGGGCCGGCTTCATGAAGTTTCATCCGCTCTACCGGGGCCGCTACGCGATGGGGCTGAACCGGCTGGACGCGGCCCAGCCGGGCATCATCGCCACCCAGTCGGCGCATAAGCAACTCGCCGGCCTGTCGCAGACCTCGCAAATCCATGTCCGCGACCGCCACATCGCCGGCCAGGACCGCCGCGTCGGCCACCGGCGGTTCAACGAGATGTTCCTGCTGCATGCCAGCACCTCGCCGTTCTACCCGCTGTTCGCCTCGCTGGATGTCGGCGCCCACATGATGAAGGGGCGCCAGGGCGAGGTGCTGTGGGATGACACGATCCGCCTCGGCATCGAGCTGCGCAAGAAGCTGCGCGCCATCCGCCGCGAGTTCGAGGACAAGGAAACCGATCCGGCGCGGCGCTGGTTCTTCGATCCGTTCGTGCCGGACGTGGTCATGCGCCGCGGCGCGGCGGAGACGGACATGGCCACGCCGTGGGAAAACGTGCCGACCGACGAACTGGCATCCGATCCGTATTACTGGCTGCTGAACCCGGGCGGCGTGTGGCACGGCTTCACCCATGTCGGGCCGGGCTACGCGATGACCGACCCCAACAAGCTGACCCTGCTGACCCCCGGCATCGACCGCGGCACCGGCGAGTACCACACGCATGGCGTGCCGGCGCCGGTGGTGGCGGAATATCTGCGCGAAAACCGCATCGTGGCGGAAAAGAACGACCTGCACAGCATCCTGTTCCTGCTGACCCCCGGGGTGGAATCCAGCAAGGCCGGCACGTTGCTGAGCTGGCTGGTCACCTTCAAGAAGCTGCACGACGACAACGCGCCGCTGCAGGAGGTGCTGCCGGAGTTCATCCGCCGCCGCATTGCGCGCTATGCCGGCGTCGGGCTGCGCGACCTGTGCATCGAAATGCACGGGTTCTATCGCGACTGCCAGCTCGGCAAGCTGCAACGCCAGCAATTCCGCCGGCGCCACTTTCCCGAGATCGCGATGAAGCCGGACGCGGCGGTGCGCCAGCTGGTGCGCAACAACGTGGACTACCTGCCGATCGACAGCGTGGCCGGGCGAATCGCCACGACGCTCATTCTGGTGTATCCACCCGGCATCGCCACCATCATCCCCGGCGAACGGTTCGACGCGCGCGCCCAGCCGATGATCGACTATCTGCTTGTGTTCGAGCGCGCCGCCAATCTGTTTCCCGGCTTCGAGACGGAAATCCAGGGCGTCTACCGCGAGCGCGAACCGGATGGCTCGGTCCGGTTCTACACCTACGTGGTGCGCGAGTAGGCCGGCAATTTCTCTTGCGGAAGGCGAAGAAGCCAAACTAACCTTCTGATGAGGCGTGGGAACCACGCGCTCAAAGGATCGAACGACAGGCTAACCACCGAGGGCGCCGAAACGACTGGATCCGGATGAAACTGAGCGGAGCACCCGATAAGCGCCCCGGCAAGCCCGCGCAAACGCCCGGGCCGATACCCATGGTAGCGGCGACCGGGGCGCCGGCGGCCTTGCGGGCGCCGATAGGGGCGGCCGAACCGCGCGCCCCGGCCGTGGCCGGGCTGGTCTATGCCATCGGCGACATCCACGGCATGGACGACCTGCTGGCGGAAATGCTGGCGGCGATCGATGCCGATGCCGCGGCGCACGGCCTGCCGGCGACCGTGGTGTTTCTGGGCGACGCGGTGAACCGGGGTCCGCAGACGCGACAGGTGCTCGATCGTCTGGCCGGCGGGCCGGACCGGCCGGACCGGCGGTGGATCGTCTTGCGCGGCAACCATGAGCAGGCGATGCTGGAAGCCCTGACGATCGACGATGAGGGCCGGTTCCGGCGTTGGCTCAAAATGGGTGGCATGCACTCCTTGGCGTCCTACGGGGGCACGTTGAAAGACGCGACACCCGGGCGGGCGCGGGAGCTGATCGGCGGTGTCCATGTGGATTTCCTCGCCGGTCTGCCACTGGCGCATGTCGCCGGCGCGCATCTGTTCGTCCATGCCGGGGTGGAGCCGGGCGTGCCGCTGCACCTGCAGCGGGCGCAGATGCTCATGACCATCCGCGGCGCGTTCTTCAGGCAAGCGCATTGCCTGCCCTATACGGTGGTGCATGGCCACACACGGACGGCCGGGCGGCCATTGCTCGGTCCGGGGCGGATCGGCGTCGATACCGGCGCCTACGCCACCGGGATTCTGACGGCGCTGGCGATCGGGCCGCTTCCCGCGGACCCGCGCTTTATCCGCGTTGCCGGCAGCCACCGCCCGGCGCGCGGGGCTGAACAGACAGTGCGGCCAACCGGACAGCATCAATGAAGCCTTTGAACCGCACCCATGCCAGCGTTTCCCCGCTGATCACGGTATCGCCGCCGCCGCTTGCCGCCGACCGCGAGATCGAGCTGAAATTCCTGGTGGGTGCGGACGACTTCAAGGCCACCCAGCAATGGGCCATGCTCGGGCGGGCCGGCCGGCGCGCGCCGGTCAGGCGGCTGCGCACGGTCTATTTCGACACCGACGCGCACGATCTCTGGCGCCAGCGAATGTTCCTGCGCGTGCGGGCGCTGCGCAGCCGCTACACCATGGCGCTGAAATGGAACGGCGACTTCCCCGGCGGCCGGTTCGAGCGCGGCGAGATCGAAGTGACCATGCGCTCGCCCGATCCCGATCCGGCGCTGCTGGGCGAACAGGCCGTTGGCGAGATATTGCGGGTGACGGCGGGGCGGCCGCTGCTGCCCTTCTTTGCCACCGACATCCGGCGCGTCACCTACCATGTCCGCGCCGAGGCCAGCGAGATTGAAGTTGCCTTCGACAGCGGCTTCATCATCGCCGGCGAGCAGAAATCGCCGGTCCGCGAGATCGAGCTGGAATTGAAGTCCGGCGATCCGGCCGATCTCTACCGGTTCGGCCTGCTGCTCGCCGAGACCTTCCCGGTGCGCCTCGGCGTCATGAGCAAATCCGAACGCGGCGTGCAGCTGAGCTCGGGCGATCCGGCGACCGCGGTGCGCGCCGCCGCCTCATTGAGCAGCGGGCAGACGGTGGACGAGGCGATCGGGGCGACGATCACCTCCTGCATCACCCAGTTCATCGCCAACTGGCCCGCCTTCGATGCCGGCAACGGACCCGAGCCGGTGCACCAGATGCGGGTGGCCATGCGCCGGCTGCGCTCGCTGCTGGGGCTGTTCCAGCGCGCCTTCCCCTGCGCCGAATTCGCCTTGCTGCGCGCCGAGGCCAAGCGGATCGCCTCGGCGATGGAGGAAGCCCGCAACTGGGATGTGTTCGCCGACCTGGTGCGCGACGGCCCGCTCGGGCCGTTTGCCGCCGAGCCAGGATTCGCGGCGCTGCTGGCCGCCGCCGGCCGCCGCCGCGACGCCGGCTACGAAACCGTCAAGGCGCTGCTGGCGGATGCCGCCACCACCCGCTTCGTGCTGTCGGCGCAGGCCTTCGTGGCCAGGCGCGGCTGGCGCAATGCGGTGGCGGGCACGGAATTGCCGCGGCTGACCGGGCCGGCGCCGACGTTCGCCGGGGCGTGCCTCGACCGGCTGCACCGGCGGGTGCGCGGCCGGGGCCGCAAGCTGCTCGATCTGCCGGTCGCGGAACGGCACGAGGTGCGGATTGCGCTCAAGAAGCTGCGTTACGCGGCCGACTCGTTCGCGCCGCTGTTCGCCGATCCGGCCGGCGTGCGGCCGTACACGCGCGCGGCGGCCAATTTGCAGGACGCCCTCGGCAGTTTCAACGACATGCAAATGACCATCGATCTGGCCCGCCAGCTCGATACCGGCGGGGAGCTTCCCGCCGCCCGCGCCATCGGGATCATGATCGGCTGGTACGGGCGCGGCGGCGTGCTGGGCGACGCCGATCTGCACGCCGCGTGGACGAAGTTCCGCAAGGCCAGGCCGTTCTGGACGGCGGCGCCGGCGGAGGGGTGAAGGCCGACCGCCGCCACGGCGGGCCGGCCACAACCGGCCGCCCAGACTCTTAAACCAGCCCCTTAAACCAGCCGCATCTGCCGAACCGACGCCGCAATGAACCCGCTGAACAACGGATGCGGCGCGAACGGCTTGGATTTCAGTTCGGGATGGAACTGCACCCCCACGAACCACGGATGCGCCGGATATTCGACAATCTCCGGCAGCACCCCGTCCGGCGACATGCCGGAAAAATGCAGCCCCGCCGCCTCCAGCCGTTCCTTGTAGCGCACGTTCACCTCGTAGCGGTGCCGGTGCCGCTCGGCGATCTCGCGCCGCCCCCCATAGGTGTTGCTGACCAGCGATCCCGGCGCCAGCAGCGCCTGATAGGCGCCCAGCCGCATCGTGCCGCCCAGGTCGCCGCCCTCGGCGCGGCGCTCCATCTCATTGCCGCGCGCCCATTCGGTCAGCAGGCCGACCACCGCATCCTCACAGGGCCCGAACTCGGTGGAGGAGGCATAGGGCAGGTTCGCCAGATGCCGGGCGCATTCGATCACCGCCATCTGCATGCCGAAGCAGATGCCGAAGAACGGCACCCGCCGCTCGCGGGCGAACCGCACCGCCTCGATCATCCCCTCGGTGCCGCGCTCGCCGAACCCGCCCGGCACCAGAATGCCATGCACGCCTTCCAGCCGCGCCACCGCGTCGGGCTTTTCGAAAATGCCGGCGTCCATCCAGTCCAGCGTCACCCGCACCCGGTTGGCGATGCCGCCATGCGCCAGCGCCTCGGCCAGCGACTTATAGCTGTCCAGCAGGTTGGTGTATTTGCCGACCACCGCGATCTTGACCTCGCCCTCCGGCGCGCGGACCACCTCGACGATACGCTGCCAGCGGGTCAGGTCCGGCTCGGACTCGAACGGCAGGCCGAAATGGCGCAGCACTTCGCGGTCCATGCCCTCGGCGTGGTAGCTGATCGGCACCTGGTAGATGCTGTCCACGTCCAGCGCCGCGATCACCGCCTCCTGCCGCACATTGCAGAACAGCGCGATCTTGCGGCGCTCGTTGGCCGGAATCGGCCGGTCGCAGCGGCAGATCAGCATGTTGGCCTGGATGCCGACGTTCAGCAGTTCCTTCACCGAATGCTGGGTCGGCTTGGTCTTGAGCTCACCGGCCGAGGGAATCCATGGCACCAGCGTCAGGTGCACGAACATCACCCGCCCCGGTCCCAGATCGTTGCCAAGCTGGCGGATGGCTTCCAGGAACGGCAGGCTCTCGATGTCGCCCACGGTGCCGCCGATCTCCACCAGGATGAAATCAGCCTCGCGGCCCTGCGTGTCGGTCAGTTCGCGGGTGATCGCCTCCTTGATGGCGTCGGTGATGTGGGGAATCACCTGCACGGTGGCGCCCAGGTAGTCGCCGCGGCGTTCTCGGGCGATCACCTCGGAATAGATGCGCCCGGTGGTGGCGTTGTCGGCCCGGGTGGCGTGCACGCCGGTGAATCGCTCGTAATGGCCGAGGTCGAGGTCGGTTTCCGCCCCGTCATCGGTGACGAACACCTCGCCATGCTGCAACGGGCTCATCGTGCCCGGATCGACGTTGAGATAGGGGTCGAGCTTGCGCAGGCGCACCGAATAGCCGCGCGCCTGCAACAGCGCGCCAAGCGCGGCGGACGCGATACCCTTGCCAAGCGAGGAGACCACGCCGCCGGTGATGAATACAAACCGCGTCATGGGTGACCGTTATAGAGGCGGGGCCGGGCCGGCGGAAATGGCGCGAAGACGTGGCGCGGCGATGGGAGGCGTGCGCGGCGCGCACGCCTTGCCGCCGTCAGTTGGTGGGAACCAGGGGGGCGGCGCGCGCGGGCGCCGCCGGGGCCGGAACCGGCGTCTTCGCCGGGGCGGGCAGCACGGCGGCGGCCGGAGCCGGAGCCGCAGCCTTGGCCGGAGCGGGCGCCGGCACCCCCGGAACCACGCCGCCAGGCGCCGCCGGCGGGGCGGGGGCGGAACTGCCGGCGGGCGGCCCCGCGTCAAGAATCGAATGGTGCACCGTGGTGCCCTTGTTGAGCAGCGCCAGCACCAGCGACAGGCTGAAGAACACCGCGCCCAGAATGGCGGTGGTGCGGGTCAGCAGGTTGGCGGTGCCGCGCCCGGTCATGAACGACCCCATGCCCTGGGAACTGCCGATGCCCAGCCCACCGCCCTCGCTGCGCTGGATCAGCACCACGCCGATCAGGGCGAGCGTTACGAACAGGTGGACGATAAGCAGCACGCTGGTCATGGATATCCCCGGACAGGCAGGCGGCGCCTTCTAGCCGCAACCGGCCCGGTTGGAAAGGTTGCCGTCGCGGGCCGCGCGCCGGACCGGCCGGCGGCGCCATCGGCAAACCCGGCCGGCGCCGGTGGAACAGGGTTTGCCCGGCATGCCCAGGGATCATCGCCCGCGATGGTGACTGCCGTCCGCACGCCCCTGTAGGCATCACGATCGCTTGATCGCAACCCGGCGCTGCCAAATCACATCCCTGATTATAGAGGATTTTATTTGAATATCGCAGAATTGCAACATGCCCGGCTCGTCGATTCGCCGTTGTCCCTGGCATCGACCGGTGGCAAGTTGGCGCCACAAAAAATAACCAAGGGGCGGCGGTATCCGCCGCAGGGCAGTTCATGTTGGTTTGAACTGTTCTTCTTTCGGCGCGTCGTTTTCCTGCGCGCAAAATGGGGAGGCACGTAGTTCGCAGGTGGGGCGAGATGCCACCTGCGCCTGTTGTCACGACTGCGAAGGAGAGCAGACATGAATGAATCGACGATCAACCCCGATATCGCCGAGCAGCAAAAGACCGCTTCGGCGTTCTTCGGCTCGGTGCTCAATTCGGGTGCCGACCCCGTGCTGAAGGCGCAGGCCGATATTCTGATCAGCGTCGAAAACACCGTGACCGGCTGGCTGCGCCGCCGCCAGGAAGCCGTGGTGGAAGCCCAGAACCTGATCGCCCGCCTGAGCACCGGCGGCGATCCTTCCGAGCTTCTGAAGGTGCAGCAGTAATGGGCCGCGGGCGCATTCCGTCGCCTGACCGCGGACGCCGCCGCCTATCAGACCGCCACCCAGCAACTGGCGGAGCGTGCCCGCACCTGGTTCCCGCAGGGTGCGGAAATCGCCGAAACCTTCGCGTCGCAGGCCGCCGCGGCCACGCGCGCGGCGGCAAGGCCGCTGCGGGCAGCCGGCAAGGCCGGCGAGTAAGCCCCGCCACGGTTGCCGGTCCCACGGTGGCCGGTCCGCCGACGATAACCACGCCGGCGCGGCCGGTCAGCCGGCCGGCGCGGTGTCCGGCGTTGCGGTGGCGGCAGGTGCCGCCCGGGAGATCGCGAGGAAATCCGCCGCGACCAGGCTGGCGCCGCCCACCAGCGCACCGCTGACCTCGGGCAGCGCCAGCAGCGTCGCCGCGTTGGCGGGCTTCACCGATCCGCCGTACAGAATCCGCACCCCCCGGCCGGCGTCACCCAGATGGCGCAGCAGGGTGGCGCGGATGAAGCCGTGCATGGCCGCCACATCCGCCTCGGTGGGCGTGCGGCCGGTGCCGATCGCCCATACCGGCTCATAGGCCACCACGCCGGCGAACCCGGCCGGCAGCGACCCCAGAAGCTGCGTCCCCACCACCGCCTCCTGCCGCCCGGCCAGCCGCTCGGCCTCGGTTTCGCCGACGCAGACGATGGGCAGCAACCCGGCGGCCACCGCCGCGCCGGTCTTGGCCGCCACCAGCGCATCGGTTTCGCCATGGTCGGCGCGCCGCTCGGAATGGCCCAGGATCACCCAGGCGGCCCCGGCATCGCGCAGCATGGCGGCGGAGATGTCGCCGGTATGGGCGCCGCTGGCGAGCGGATGGCAATCCTGCCCGCCCACCGCCACCGGCGTGCCCGCCAGCGCGGCGGCCACTTCATGCAGCACGGTGGCGGGCGGACAGACCAGCAATTCGGCGGCAATGCCCCCGGAAGCGGCGGCCACCGCCCGGGCCAGCGCCGTCGCCTCGCCCAGCAGGCCGTTCATCTTCCAGTTCCCGGCGATCAGCTGGCGCATATCCCGTATCCTCCCGCGACCCTGCAGCATGGTCCTACCGTAGGGAGATTGGCAAACCAAGGGGCACCGACCTATGGTGCGGCGCTTTTCGCGTGGGATCACAAATGCTCGCATCGCTCCGCAGTGGCCTGAACACCTGGCCGGCGCGCCTGTTCTTCATGTTCCTGGTGGCGTTGTTCGTCGCCTGGGGGGTCGGCGGCGACGTGCTGCGCCTGATCACCGGCGGTGCCTCGGACGGCTCGGTGGCCAGCGTCGGCAACCGCCGCATCGACATGCCGGAGCTGCTGGACGCCTATCGCCGCCAGCTCGCCCAGGTCATGCGCATGTTCGGCGGGCGGACCGACCCCACCCCGGAAATCCGCCGCGCGGTCGCCCAGCAGGCGCTCAGCCGGCTGATAACCCAGGCGGCGCTGACCGAAGAAGCGGACACGCTGGGGCTTACCGTGTCCGACGAGGCGCTGCGCCAGGCGGTGTTCCAGGTGCCCGCCTTCCGCGGCACCGACGGCCGCTTCGACCGTGCCGTGTTCGAGCAGACCCTGCGCAACAACAACCTGACCGAGCCGCGTTTCCTCGCCCTGCTCCGGCTGGACCTGCTGCAACGGCAGTTGCTGGAACCGGTCCGCGCCGGCGCCAACGCCCCCGACATTCTCACCCGGCAGGTGTTCGCCTTCCAGCAGGAAAAGCGGGTCGCCGACGCGGTGGACCTGCCGTTCAGCGCCGCCGCCGCCCCGCCGGCGCCCACCGAGGCGCAACTGACGCGGTGGTATGAGAACCACAAGGACCTGTACGCCACCCCGGAATTCCGGCGCATCAAGGCGGTGATCCTGTCGCCCGATACGGTGGTGAAGGACATGCAGGTGACCGAGGACGACCTGCGCGGCGCCTATGAGCAGATGCGCAGCACCCTCAACCTGCCGGAGAAGCGCAGCGCCGAGGTGGTGCTGCTGGCCGATGAAGCGAAGGCCCGCGCGCTGACCGCGCAATGGCAGGGCAGCGCGGGGCAGGGCAGCGCGGGGCAGGGCAGCGCGGGGCAGGGCAGCGCGGGGCAGGCCGGCGCGGACTGGCCTTCCATCCAGGCGGCGGCCACCAAGGCGGGCGGCTCGCCGGTGGATCTGCCCGATTCCACCCGCGAGCAGATCCCCGCCCCCGAACTGGCCGACGCCATCTTCGCCGCCGAGCCCGGCGCGGTGGCACCGCCGGTGAAGACGGCGCTGGGATGGTATGCGCTGAAGGTGACGCAGGTGACGCCCGGCACGTCCAAAACGCTGGACCAGGCGCGCGACGAACTGCGCGCCCGCGTGGTCGCCGAGAAGGCCGCCGACCTGATCTACGACCGCGCCAACAAGGTCGAGGACCTGCTGGCCGGCGGCGTGGGGCTGGAAAGCCTGCCCGGTGACCTCGGGCTGGCCGCCGTCACCGGCACGCTGGACGCGCAGGGCACCACGCCCGCCGGCCAGCCCGCGCCCATCCCGGGCACCGACGAGCTGCGCGCCGCCCTGATCCAGGCCGCCTTCCAGATGAAGAAAGGCGACCCGGCGCGGCTGACCCAGGCGCCGGCCGAGGGCGGCGGCGGGGCGTTCTTCGCCGTCGTCGTCGAGGACATCGTTCCGCCGGCGCCCCGGCCGCAGGCGGAGGTGGCCGACCGCGCGCGCGAGGACTGGACCCGCGACGCCATCCGCCACGCGCGGGAGGAAGCGGCGGCGAAAATTCTGGCGGCGGTGAAGGGCGGCCAGAAGCTGGCGGATGCCGCCGCGGGGCAACCGGTGGCGCAACTGCCACCGGTGGGCCGCGCCGGCCCCGCCCAGGGCGTGCCGGCACAACTGGTCACCCCGCTGTTCACCCTCAAGCCCGGCGAACCCACCATGGTGGAAACCGCCGACGGGTTCGTGGTGGCGGTGCTGCGGGACGTGCAGACCCCCGACCCGGCCGCCGACCCGATCGGCTATGGCCAGGTGCGCGATGCCCTGAACCGGGCCGTCGCCGGCGACATGGAGAACGTGTTCGCCAGCGCCGTCCGCGACCGCGCCCGGCCGACGGTCAACCGCCCGGCGCTCGAGTCGCTGACCAAATCGGAATGACCCCCATCCGCCCGGCCCACCCGCCCAGCAAGGGACCTTGACCCATGGACGCCTTCGCCGCCCCCGGCTTCGCCGAATTCCGGCAGACCTATGAGCAGGGGCGCGGACACCTGCTCTGGCGACGCGCGGTGGCGGACCTGGACACGCCGGTGGCCGTATTCCTGAAGCTGGCGCACGGCAAGCCGAACACCTTCCTGCTGGAAAGCGTGGAGGGTGGCGCCAGCCGTGGCCGCTATTCCATCATCGGCCTGCAACCGGACCTGGTGTGGCGCTGCCGCGGCGGCCAGGCGGAGCTGAACCGGCACGCCCAGTCCGCCCCCTATGCCTTCACCCCGGACGACCGCCCGGCGCTGGACAGCCTGCGCGCCGTGCTGGCCGAATCGCGCCTGGACGTGCCGGAAGGGCTGCCGCCGATGTGCGGCGGGCTGATCGGCTATCTGGGCTATGACGTCGTGCGGCTGATCGAGCGGCTGCCCGAAAAGAACCAGCCCAGCATCGACGTGCCGGAGGCGCTGCTGGCCCGGCCGGCGCTGTTCGCCATCTTCGACAACGTCACCGACCTGCTGACCCTGGCCGCCCCCGTGTACCCGCGCGAGGGCCTCTCGGCCGAGGCGGCGTGGAACGCCGCCCAGGCGACGCTCGACGCGGCCGAGGCGGCGATGGCCCGCCCGCTGCCGCTGGCCGCCCCGCCGGTGGCGCTGCCGCCGCTGGCCGCCCCGGTTTCCAACTTCACCCGCGAGGGATTCGTGGCGGCGGTGGAGAAGGCCAAGGAATACATCCGCGCCGGCGACGCCTTCCAGATCGTGCCGAGCCAGCGTTTTTCGGTGCCCTTTGCGCTGCCGCCGTTTTCGCTGTACCGGGCGTTGCGGCGGATCAGCCCCGCGCCGTTCCTGTTCTTTCTCGATTTCGGCGGCTTCGCCGTGGTCGGGTCCAGCCCGGAAATCCTGGTGCGGCTGCGCGACGGCACGGTCACCATCCGCCCGCTCGCCGGCACCCGCCGCCGCGGCGCCACCCACGCCGAGGACCAGGCGCTCGCCGCCGAATTGCTGGCCGACCCGAAGGAACGCGCCGAGCACCTGATGCTGCTCGATCTCGGCCGCAACGATGTCGGCCGGGTCGCCGAGCTGGGCAGCGTGCGGGTGACGGAAAGCTTCGCCATCGAGCGGTTCAGCCACGTGATGCACATCGCCTCCGACGTGCAGGGCAGGCTGCGCGAGGGGCTGGACGCCATCGACGCGCTGGCGGCGGGGTTCCCGGCCGGCACCCTGACCGGCGCCCCCAAGGTGCGCGCCATGGAGATCATCGAGGAGTTGGAGCCGACCCGCCGCGGCATCTACGCCGGCTGCATCGGCTACTTCGCCGCCAACGGCACCATGGACACCTGCATCGGGCTGCGCACCGCGGTGGTGAAGGACGGCACCATGTATGTGCAGGCCGGCGCCGGCATCGTCGCCGATTCGGACCCGCAGGCGGAATACGAGGAGACGCGGCAGAAAGCGCAGTCGCTGCTGCGGGCGGCGGAGGAGGCGGTGCGGTTCGCGGCCGGCAAGGGGGGATAGCCGGGGCGCTGCCGCGGACCCCGCCAGGAGGCTTCGCCAAACCCAACCCTCCAGCCCGTCCGGCCCGGCAAACAACCAAACGAATATAAGTTTTTTGGTTCTTTTTTCAAAAAAGAACAAAGCTTAAGGCTTCTTTTTGAAAAAAGAAGCAAAAACTTTTATTCTTTTGGTCCTTTGACGAATTGGAGCGGGGAGGATCTGCGATGATCGCTGCCATTGTTGGCATCGCCGGCACCACCCTGAGCGGCGATGAAACCGCGCTGTTCCGCGCCCACCCGCCGGCCGGGGTCATCCTGTTCGCCCGCAACATCACCGACCCCGACGGGCTGCACGAACTGACGCAGGCATTGCGCAACATATTGCCGGCAACCGCCGTGCTGATGGTGGACCAGGAGGGCGGACGGGTCGCCCGGCTGAAGCCGCCGCACTGGCGCGCGCACCCGTCGGCGGCGGCGCATGGCGCCCTGTTCGCCCGCGACCCGGCGGCGGGGCTGCGGGCCGCCTGGATCACCGGGGCGCTGATCGGGCTGGACTGCGCCGGCGCCGGCTTCGACGTGGCCTGCGCGCCGGTGCTCGACCTGCGCCTGCCCGGCGCGCATGACGTCATCGGCGACCGCGCCTTCGCCGCGAACCCGCAGCACGTCGCCCAGCTCGGCCACGCCATGGCGGCGGGGCTGCTGGCCGCCGGCATCCAGCCGGTGGGCAAGCACGCGCCCGGGCATGGCCGCGCCCGGGCGGACAGCCATCTGGAACTGCCGGTGGTGACCGATACCGACCTGCAGGCCGACTGGCTGCCCTTCGCCGCCAACGCCGATTGTCCCTGGATGATGACCGCCCATGTACTTTACCCGGCGCTGGACAAGCTGGCGCCGGCCACCCTGTCGGCCGCCATCGTGGCCGACATCATTCGCGGCCGCATCGGCTTCGGTGGGGTGCTGGTCAGCGACGATCTGGCCATGCGGGCGCTGGACGGCACCCCCTTGCGGCGCGCACAGGGGGCGCTGGCGGCCGGCTGCGACGTGGCACTGTATTGCAGCGGCGAGACCGGCCCCACCGCCGGCCTGCTGGCGGGCTGCCCGGAACTGACCGGCGCGGCGGTGGCACGGCTGGCGGCGGCACGGACCCTGGCGGCGGCGCGGCGGGTTTCACTGGATGGGGCGGCACTGGCGCATGAACGGAACGGGTTGCTGAATTGAACGGTTGGCCGGAGTGGATACTCTCCTTCGTCGCGCTGGTGACGGCGATCATCCTGCACGAGGTGTCGCACGGCTATGCCGCGCTGGCGCTGGGCGACGACACCGCCCGCAAGCTGGGCCGGCTGTCGCTCAACCCGGCGGTGCATGTGGACCGGGTGGGCACCATCCTCCTGCCGGGCATTTTCCTGATCGCCCAGGCGCTGACGCATACCGGCGGCGGCGTTTTCTTCGGCTGGGCCAAGCCGGTGCCGATCGCCCCCTGGCGGTTCCCCGACCCGCGGCGGGGCATGATGCTGGTGGCGCTGGCCGGGCCGCTGATGAATTTCGTGCTGGCTTTCCTGTCCCTGCTGGCGCTCAACCTGACGCCGCTGCTGCCCGACGCCGCGCGGGCCTATGCGCTGATCTTCCTCGGCTTCTTCATCATGGCCAATCTGGCGCTGGGCACCTTCAACCTGCTGCCGATCCCGCCGCTGGATGGCGGACGGGTGGCGGTGGGGCTGCTGCCGGAACGCCTCGCCATGGTCTGGGCGCGGCTGGAACGGGCCGGCATCGTCATCGTGCTGCTGCTGGTGTTCGTGCTGCCTTCGCTGCTCGCCAGCTTCGGCATCCAGCTCAATCCGCTGGCGGCCTGGCTGCACGCGGTCGGCGACCCGATCTTTCACGTGCTCGCCACCGCCGCCGGGCACCCGCGCGACCTGTTCCTGGTGCTGCGCTTTCTGGGCGCGGATGGCGGTGACTGACACCGCCGCCCCCGCACCCGCCGACTCGCTGGTGCTGCACCTGGAGGGGTTCGAGGGGCCGCTCGACCTGCTGCTGGAACTGGCGCGCGGCCAGAAGGTGGACCTCGCCCGCATTTCCATCCTGTCGCTGGTCGAACAATACCTGACGATGATCGAGGGTGCCCGCCGGGTGCGGCTGGAACTGGCGGCCGACTGGCTGGTGATGGCCGCCTGGCTGACCTGGCTGAAATCGCGCCTGCTGCTGCCCCCGGGCACCGAAGCGCAGGAGGAAGGCGAGCAGGCCGCCGAAGTGCTCGCCGCCCGGCTGCGCGACCTGCAGGCGATCCGCGTGGCTGCGGTATGGCTGTCCAACCGGCCGCTGCTGGGCCAGGATGTGTTCGCCCGCGGCATGCCGGAGGACCTGACCGAGACCGACCGCTCGCGCCTGGCGCTGGACCTGCCCGGGCTGATGCGGGCCTATCTGCTGGCCCTGCGGCGCGGCGCCGGCAACCGGCCCTACCGGCCGGCCCAGGTGACGCTGTGGACCATCCAGGACGCATTGCGACGGCTGGCGCATCTGGTCGGCTCGCTGCCGGACTGGAGCAGCCTGGAGCGGTTCCTGCCGGACAGCCCGGTGACGCCCTTGCAGCGGCGCGCCGCCCTGGCCAGCACGCTGGTGGCCGGGCTGGAACTGGCCCGCTTCGGCACGCTGCGGCTGCGCCAGGAGGCACCGTTCGGCCCGATCCTGCTGCGCCACGCCGGACCGGCGCCCGCCGGCGAGGAGGAAAACCATGAGCGACCCGAGTCCTGACCCCGCCCCCGAACCGGCCCCACCCGCCGCCGAGGCGATGGAGGACGCGCTGCGGCTGGCCGAAGCCATGGTGTTCGCCGCCGCCGCCCCGGTGGCCGCGCGCACTTTGGCCAATCTGCTGCCGGTGGGGGTGGACCCCGACGCGGTGGTGACGGCGCTGCGCGAGCGCTACGCCGGGCGCGGGGTGGAACTGGCCGAGGTGGCCGGCGGCCTGCAATTCCGCACCGCCGCCGACCTCGCCCCCCGGCTGCGCCGGGTGGTGCAGGTGCCGCGCCGGCTGCCGCGCGTGGCGATGGAGACGCTGGCCATCATCGCCTATCATCAGCCGGTGACGCGGGCCGAGATCGAGGAAATCCGCGGCGCCTCGCTGTCGCAGCAGACGCTGGACGCGCTGCTGGAACAGGGGCTGGTGGCGCCCAAAGGCCGCAAGGAGGCGCCGGGACGCCCGACCCTGTGGGCGACCACCAGTGCCTTCCTTGCCCAGTTCGGGCTGAAGGATCTGCGCGATCTGCCGCGGCGCGAGGATCTGCTGGTCGAACCGCCCTCGCCCCGGCCGGCCCCCGCCGAAACCGACGCAGCGGAGCAAACCGCCGAGGGGCAACCCTGAAAGGACCGGAACGATGACGCTCGATATCGACCATTTGCGCAGCTGGATCGGCCGGCAGGAGGTGCTGCAGGACAGCATATCCACGTTTCCGCTGGCGGCGCTGGCGGCCACGCTCGACCGCGACGACCCCGAGCCGCGGCCCGGCGACGCGCTGCCGCCGCTGTGGCACTGGCTGTATTTCCTGCCGCGGGCGCGCCAGTCCCAGCTTGGCCCGGACGGGCACCCCAGGCGCGGCGGCTTCCTGCCGCCGGTGGACCTGCCGCGCCGCATGTGGGCAGGCGGGCGGCTGACCTTCCCGGGCACCCTGCGCGTCGGCGAGCCGATCACCCGCACGTCCACCGTCGCCGACGTGTCGATGAAGGAAGGGCGCAGCGGCCGGCTGGTGTTCGTGCTGGTCCGCCACGACATATCCGGGCCGGACGGGGTGGCGATCACCGAGGAGCATGACATCGTCTATCGTGACCCCCCCGCCCCCGGCGAGCCCCCCCCTGCCCCGCGCCCGGCGCCGGACGATGCCGGCTGGCGGCGCGACATCGTGCCCGACGCAGTGCTGCTGTTCCGCTATTCGGCGCTCACCTTCAACGGCCACCGCATCCACTACGACCGGCGCTACGTGACCGAGGAGGAAGGCTATCCGGGTCTGGTGGTGCACGGGCCGCTGCTGGCCACGCTGCTGGCCGATCTGGTGCGTCGCCACAGCGCACGCCGCCTCGCCGCCTTCCGCTTCCGCGCGGCCAGTCCGGTGTTCGACCTGGCCCCGTTCGCGGTGTGCGGCCGGGCCGAGGCGGACGGCGCAAAGCTGTGGGTGCGCCGGGACGACGGCGCCCTGGCGATGCAGGCGGAAGCCGAGTTCAGCGAGTAAGTCGAGTCAGCGCCGGTGCACCCGCACGCGGCGCATCGGCATCAGGCGGCGCATCGGCGGCAGGCGCGCGCTGCTGCGGACCCGCCGGGAGGTCGGGGCAAGGCACACCAGGCCGATTCCCACCACCGCCAACGCCGGCGGATCGATGCCCAACTCATCGGCGGGCACGTTGCGTCCGCGCAGGTTGACATCGGTGACGAACACCGGGCCCTCGTCGAACAGGTCGGCCGTGCTTATCCTGAGATCGGCGGCGTGCAGCCCCCCCTCCCCGAGCACCAGCGCGGGCACCCGTTCCCGGGCCATCACCAGATCCAGCAGATGCCGCCCCGGCGAGGGACAGTAGGGGCTCCAGGCCAGCGCCTCGCCGCTGCCGATGGCCACATGCGGCAGCGTGCCGAGCACGGCGGCCGGCACGTAGGCGGCCAGCAGCGGCGCGCCGCCGAAGGCGCGCAGCAGGTCAGGGCCGAACAGCGGCAGCACCGCGGCCAGCAACGCCTGCGACTGGGCGGCACCTGCCGCCGCCGCCTGCTGCGCCGGGCGCCCCGCCGTAAGGACCCGATGCGCCGTCGAGCGCAGCGTGGTGGTGCCGACGAACACGCGCATGGCCGGCGGCGGCGGCGGCACCGCGCGGGCCGGATGCACCGGGGTGGCCGCCAGCAGCAGAATCAGGCCGAGAACGGTAGAGGTGCGTGCGCGCATGATCGGTCCCTCGACTCGTCCGCGCCGGCGCTGCCGGCAGGGGCGAGGTTGCTCGCGGAGCGTATCAAGCCCCGGCCGAAATGCAGCGCATAATTTTGCTGTTCAGGCGCGAAACACGCGATATTGCAGGGAATGTGCCCCCGCCGGTTCGCCCGGCCTTGGATCAGGCCGGCATCCTCACCGGCAATTGCGGCTGCCGCCGCCGGTCCAGGCGTAAGATCAGCACCCATCTATTTGCGCCGGTGCCGGCCGCCGGGCCTGGCCGGACAACCCCACGTCACGCCAAACAGGGAGCCGAGCATGGCCAAACTGACCAGTCGCGGGCGCAACAGGCTGCCCGCCGGGGATTTCGCGATACCCGACGAGCGGAAATACCCGATCGAGGACGAGGCGCATGCGCGCAACGCCCTGGCACGGGTGGAACATTTCGGCACGCCGGCCGAGCAGGCCGAGGTCCGCGCCGCGGTGCACCGGAAATTCCCCGCCATCGGCGAAAAATGAGCGCCCGCCGGCCCCCCGGCGCCGGCCAACGCAGGACAATCTGGACGCCGGGCGGGTCCGGTGCGAAACAATCCGGCCGTTGACCCCAACGTTCTGGAGCGCACCCGCATGCCACCCTGTGCCCACGCCCCGGCCAAGACGCCCGGGCGGCCGCTGTCCGTCATCACGACCCCGGAGGGCTGAGCCATGATCCTGCTGACCATCGACGCCCTGCTCTGGCTGGGGCTGCACCTGGGCGTGGCCGGGACCGACCTGCGCTACAAGGTCACCCGCCGGACCGGGGTAAAGACCTACCGCGCCCTGTTCTCGCTTTCCTCCGTCGCGGTGATGATCCTGCTGTGTACCGCCTACGCGCGGTCCGGCACGGTGGTGCTGTGGACCGCGCCGGGCTGGCTGCGCTGGCTGCTGGCCCTGGTGATGCTGCCCGCCTTCGTGCTGTTCGCCGGCGCCTTCGTGCGCAACCCGACCGGGATCGGCGGCGAGGCGTATCTCAAGCGCGAGGCGCGGGGCATCCAGCGCATCACCCGCCACCCGATGATGAACGCCTTCGCCATCTGGGCGGCGGTGCACATCATCGGCAATGGCGACCTCGCCGGCCTGGTGTTCTTCGGCACCTTCTTCCTCACCGCGGCCCTCGGCATGCCCTCGATCGACCGCAAGACCGCCGATAACGACGACTATGCCTGGGGGCAGTTGGAGCGGACCACGTCGATCCTGCCCTTCGCCGCCATCCTGGCCGGGCGCAACCGCTTCGTGCCGGCCGAAATCGGCTGGGTGGTGCCGGCGGTCGGAGCGGCGCTGTGGCTCGGGTTGCTGATCTTCCACCGCAGCCTCATCGGGGTCGCGCCGGTTTCCTTCTGACCAGCGCACCTGGCGCTATTGCAGCAGGTTCACCATCGGATAGGCATGGCGGTCGGCGTCGCCCACCGGGGCGGCGCCGAAGCGCAGCGTGATGGTGCGCAGGATCGAGCCGAAATCATACGGCGTGTGGTCGACGAACCCGCGCTTCACCGTCGGCCCGATGGCGATCAGCGGCACCCGCGTGCCCGGCCCCCAGCGGTCGCGGCGCGGCGGCGCCACATGGTCCCACTGGCCGCCGTTCTCGTCGTAGGTGACCAGGATCAGCATGTCCTTCCAGGCCGGGCTGGCCTGGAGCCTCGCCACGATGTCGGCCAGATGCGCGTCACCATCGGCCACGTTGGCGTAGCCGGGATGCAGGTTCAACGCCCCGACCGGCTTGTAGAACACCACCGGCGGCAGCCGGTCGGCGGCGATGTCGGCCAGCAGATCCTTGCCGTCCTTCAGGTGCGCCTGCGCGCCCGGCGTGCCGGGTGCGAGGTTGCGGAAATAGGCCAGCGGCTGGTGGTGGAACTGGAACAGCCGGTCCGGCGTGCCCGCCCGCGCGGCGTCATAGCCGCCCGCATACCAGACCCAGTTGATCCCCTTCGCATCCAGCCGGTCGCCGATATGCGGCATGGTCTGCGACGGCACCAGCAGGGCCGGGTCGGTGTCGGCGGGCGCGTGCAGCTGGACCGACCGGGCGGTGTTCACCACGAAACCGTCCGGCGTCACCGCCCCGTCCTTCACCAGACGGCCCTCGGCGTCGAGCCGGGCGCGGATCTTCTCCGGCGCGTCCTTCCACTCGAAGGCGCAGCTGCACGCCAGGAAGGAATGGTTGAGCAGCGAGCCGCCGAAGGCCGAATGGAACATGCGGTCGCCCAGCGCATAGCTGCCCGCCAGCCGCCATTGCCGCGTGCCGGAGGTGTCGAACCAGCCCATCACCAGCGATGCCGCGTTCGACCAGGCGACGAAACTGTCCATCCTGCCGTTATTGATCTGCACCTGCTCCTGGTAGAAGGCGTGGATCATGTCCGGCGTTTTCTGCTCCAGCGACACGAAGCCGTTGAGGCGGAACGGTCCGTTCGCCAGCATGGCGGGGAAGCGCGGGTCCGCCGCCGGCGGGGTGGCGGCGGTGTCGATGACCGGCGGCAAGGCGGGGTAGGGCCTGCCCTCCCGATCCAGCTGGGTCGCCGCCGCGCCGGCATTGGCCAGACCGTCGGCGCCGGGAAACTCGCCGAACAGGCTGTCGAAGCTGCGGTTCTCCTCGAAGATCACCACGACATGGCCGATCTTCGCCAGTTCCGCCGGCACCGCCGCGGACATGCCGGGCACATTCTGCGCCCCGGCCGGCTGCGCCCCGGCCGGCTGCGCCCCGGCCGACACCGCCAGCAGGCCCAGCGCGGCCAAGATCACCGCATGAGGTAACCGCATTATCTCTGTCCCCAGGTTGCGCCGCGACGTAGGCAGTCACGCGCGGGCCGGTCAATGACCCTTATGTGACGTTTTCCCGCGCGCCCAGCACGGCGTCCCGGCATCGCCTGCTCTGAACCGATGAAGGAGACCCCCCGATGATCCACGAACTGCGAATCTACCGCACCCTGCCCGGCCGGCTGCCCGCCCTGCTGGCCCGGTTCCAGAACCACACCCTGCGCATCTGGGACCGTCACGGCATCCGCCAGGCCGGGTTCTGGACCACCCTGGTGGGGGAATCGTCGTCCGACCTGACCTACCTGCTGGCCTGGCAAAGCCTGGCCGAGCGCGAACGCAAATGGGCCGCTTTCCTGGCCGACCCGGAATGGCAGCGTGTGCGCGCCGAGAGCGAACAGGACGGACCGATCAACCTTACCATCGGCAACCAGTTGCTGGTGCCGACCAGCTTTTCGGCGGTGACGTAGCGGAAACACCCGTTCTCCCCTATCCTTCCCGCCCCCTATCTTTCCCGCCATCGCCACCAGGAAACCCGCATGACCCGCTTCGCCATTCCCGACATGACCTGCCAGGGCTGTGTCGGCAGCGTCACCCGCGCCGTGCAGGCGGTCGATCCGGCCGCGTGCGTCACCGCCGATCTGGACGCGCACAGCATCGAGATCGAATCGGCCGCCGCCGCCGACGCCCTCGCCGCCGCCATCACCGCGGCCGGCTTCACGGTTCAGCCGGCCGCCTGACCGGCCGGTTGCATCGCAACGCCGCATCCGCCATTCCCGCGCACCAACCAAGCTCAGGGACCCGACCGGCGCATGAACACGATCCAGGCCATCGCGGTGGCCGTCATTCAGGGGGCGACCGAGCTTTTCCCGGTCAGCAGCCTGGGCCACGCGGTGGTGCTGCCCGCTTTGCTGAACTGGAACCTCAGCCAGCGTTCGCCCGAATTCCTGCCCTTCCTGGTGATGCTGCACGCCGGCACCGCCACCGCGCTGATCGCCTATTTCTGGCGCGACTGGTGGGGCCTGACGCGCGGCGTACTGGGATTCGGCAGCAACGAGGCGGTCAACGCGGCCCGGCTGCTGTTCGTGCTGATCGTCATCGCCACCCTGCCGGCGGTCATCATCGGCTTCACCCTGGAGAAATTCGTGCGTGGCCTGTTCGCCAGCCCCGAGCTGGCCGCCGGCTTTCTGGTGGTGAACGGGCTGCTGCTGCTGTTCGGCGAGCGTCTGCGCCGGCATGGCCACCGCCCGCTCGCCAGCCTGACCGCGCTGGACGCGCTGATCATCGGCATCTGGCAGTGCACCGCGCTGATCCCCGGCATTTCGCGCTCCGGCGCCACCATCGTCGGCGGCCTGCTGCGCGGCATCGACCATGAAAGCAGCGCGCGGTTTTCGTTCCTGATCGCCACCCCGGTCATCATCGGCGCCACCGTGCTGGAAGTGCCCAAGCTGCTGCGCGCGCAGGTCCCCCCCGGGGTGTTCGCGCTGTCGGCCGGCGCGGCGGTGGTGGCCGGCATCACCGCCTGGCTCTCCACCTGGTTCCTGATGCGCTACTTCCGCAACGATACCGACTGGGCGCTCAATCCGTTCGGCTACTATTGCATTCTCGCCGGCGGCGCGGCGCTGGGGTGGCTGGTCTGGGGCTGGGGAAGCTAAAGCCCCCCTGGGGCCTTGCCTCCCGACCCCCAAAAAGCGGCAGCGCCCCTGGCCTTTCTCGTTCGCGCACCCAGATGATGCTTGCATCCCTCCCATGCGCCGGACGAAGATAGGTGATCATGTCAACCATTCAGACCCTCGTGCTCACCGGCGCCAGCCGCGGCATTGGTCATGCCACCGCCCGCGGCTTCGCCGAGGATGGCTGGCGCGTCATTACCATTTCACGCCAGGCGTTCTCGCCGCGCTGCCCCTGGGCCGGCGGGCCGCAGGACCATGTGCAGTGCGACATCGGTGATCCCGCCTCGCTGGAGGCCGGCATCGCCGAAATCCGCGCCCGCCTGCCCGAGGGACGGCTCGACGCGCTGGTCAACAACGCCGGCATCTCCCCCAAGGGACCGGAAGGGGCGCGCCTGGGCGTGCTCGATTCCGACCGCGATATCTGGAACGCGGTGTTCAGCGTCAACATCTTCGCCGTCGCCCTGCTGGCGCGCGGCCTGATCGACGTGCTGTCGGAAGCGCAGGGCACCATCGTCAACGTCACCTCGATCGCCGGCACCCGCGTGCATCCCTATGCCGGCGCCGCCTATGCCTGCTCCAAGGCGGCGCTGCTGACGCTGACGCGGGAAATGGCGGCCGAATTCGCCCCGCGCGGCGTGCGGGTGAACGCCATCAGCCCCGGCGAGATCGACACCGCCATCCTCTCCCCCGGCACCGCCGCCTTCGCCGAGCGCGAAGTGCCGATGCGCCGCCTTGGCCGGCCGGAGGAAGTGGCCGACGTCATCCGCTTCCTGTGCGGCCCGAATTCCAGCTACGTCACCGGCACCGAACTGCACATCAACGGCGGCCAGCACGTGTAGACGGGGTTGGAATCCGGTCACACCGGCCCCAATCACACCGGCCCCAATCAAACCGGCTCCAATCACACCGGCGTCGGCTGGCCGGCCATCAGGCCGATGATTCGCTGGACCAGCACACCGCCCCGTACCGGCTTGCGCAGCAGCATGAGGTTTGGCTCTGACGCGGTGCCGTCAATCTGGCCGGCATAGCCGGTCAGCAGGATCGCCGGCAGCCCGGGCCGGCACTGCCGGGCCGCGCGGATCAGCGCCAGCCCGTCCATGCCCGGCATCGACAGGTCGGTCAGCAACACGTCGACCGGCTCGCCCGCCGCCAGCATGGCAAGCGCCTCGTCGGCCCCGGCGGCGGCGCGCACCGCGAAACCCGCCTCCACCAGCAACTCGGTCAGCATCTCCCGCAGCAACGCCTCATCGTCGACCAGCAACACGCGGGCCGGCATGCCCTGCGGCAGGCCGCCGGCGGGCGGGATCGCGGCAAGCCGCGCGCCCGCATCCGCCTGGGGCAGCCACAGCGTCACCGTGGTGCCCTCGCCCGGCCGGCTGGCCAGATCCAGCGTGCCGCCGCTCTGCTCGACGAAGCCGCGGACCATGGACAGACCCAGCCCGGTGCCCTGGCCCGGCGGCTTGGTGGTGAAGAACGGCTCGATCGCCCGGGTGAGCGTGGCCGCATCCATGCCGGCGCCGGTGTCGCCGACAGCAATCCGCACGTAACCACCGGCCGGCAGCCCGGCCGGGTGCGAGGCGCCGTCCACCGTCTCGACCGCGGCCGAAAGGGTCAGCCGGCCGCCGGTTTGCATGGCATCGCGCGCGTTGGTCGCCAGATTGACCAGGGCGGTTTCCAACTGTCCGCGGTCGGCCAGCAGCGGCGGCAGGTCGGGGCTGATGCACAGCTCCACCGCCACCGCCGGCCCGAGGGTATGGACGAACACCTCGCGCATCCCCTCCAGCAGCGCCGCCGCGTCGATCGGCTCGGAGTTGAGGTCGCCGCGGCGCCCGAAGGCCAGCAGCCGACGGGTGATGGAGGCGCCGCGCGAGATCGCCTCGTTGGCACGGCGCATCAGCCGGTGCACCAGTTCGGCATCGCCGGCATGCCGCTCGATCAGCCCGATGCCGCCGGCAATGGCCTGCAGCACGTTGTTGAAGTCGTGCGCGATGCCGGCGGCGAGCTGGCCGAGTGCCTGCAACCGCTCGGCCTGCGCCGCCCGGGCCTGCGCGGCCTCCCGCGCCGCCACTTCCTGCTGTACCCGGCCCTCCAGTTCCACGCTCAGCCGCCGCAGCGCCCGCTCGCTGGTCCGCAGGGCGTTCTCGCGGGTCGCCAGCGCCTCGGCCATCGCATCGAAGGCGGCGGCGAGGCGGCCGAACTCGCTGCGGTCATGGCGCAGGCCGGTGCGCGCGGAAAGGTCGCCGGCGCTCCATTTGCGGGACGCGGCCAGCAGGCTGCGCACCGGCAGGCCGATCAACCCGCCGCCGAGCAGCGCGGTGGCGAACAGTCCCAGCACACCGCCGAGGACGATCAGCTCGAACCCGTGCCGGTTCGCCTCCGTGAGTTCGGCGAGCGCCGCATCGCGATCCAGCCCGACGCAGATGCGCAGCCCCACCGGCGGCGCGCCGAGCGGCGAGTAGCCGACAACGCGCGGCCGGCCGTCCAGGCCGGTCATGGAAACCACGCCGATGCTGTCGCCCACCAGCGTCTCGCGCGCCATGCCCGTCACGGGATGGCCGAGATAGCGATCCCCATCAGGATAGCGGGCAATGATGATGCCATTGCGGTCGCTGACCGCCACCGCCGCCTCCGGCGGCAGGCCGAGCAATGCCAGTTGCCGCTCCAGCCAGTCGAGGCTGAGCGCGATGCTGACCACCCCGGCCGGCTTTCCCGCGGAATCACGAAACGGCTGCGCCACGTGGATGGCGGGCAGCCCCGAGGAACGCCCGATCAGGTAATCGCCGATGACCGTCCCGCCGGTTTGCAGGGCGAGCCGGAAATAGGCCCGGTCGGCAACGCTGGGGCTGAGGTCAGGCTCCACCGCCCGGCACAGCGAATGGCCGTCCAGCCCGGTCACCGCCGCGTCGTTGTAGCGCGGCACCTGCGCCACCAGGCGGGTCAGCAGCTGGCGGCACTCGGCGGCGTCCCCGTTCCGCACGCCGGGCGAACTGGCGATGACGTACAGCGCCTGCTCGGCGCCCTCGAAGATGCGCTGCTGCTGGCTCGCCACCATCCGCACCAGCCGCAGCGCCGCCTGCTCGACCAGATGCTGGCGGACCTGCAACGCCTGCCGCGCGGTCCATGCCTGAAAGGCCAGAGCCGGCACCAACGCCACCGAGACGATCAGCATCAGCCGCATCAGCAGGCTGCGCACCTGGCTTCCAGCCCCCGTCAGTCTTCAACAATCGACCGTTTTGCCCGGGGCACCGGCCGGCCGGTTTGATCCAGGTCATGCCCGCCTTCGCCGGACCCGCAAGCAGCGCCGCATCACCGGATCGTGATCGCCGCGCCCGTTGCACTTACGCCGGCAGGCCCGGCCCGGTGACGGGGGCGCGGAAGCCGGGCATGTCCAGCATGCAGGCCGACCGCATCCAGGCGCGCGCCCGCGCCGGGTCGGCGGCGGCGTCCCGCAAACCGGCGGTTGATGCCGCGTCCCCGGGGACGGCGCGGTCGGCATACGGGACCAACTGCCCGGTGGCGACCAGCCGCCGCTCGCGCGCATAGGTTTCCAGCGGCGCTCCCGCCGCCGGCCGGTGCAGCGCGGCGGCCAGCGCCTCGGCGGCGGCCATGGCGTCGTGCATGCCGCAATTCATGTTCAGGCCGCCACGGGTTTGCACCAGATGGGCGGCGTCACCGGCCAGCAGCACCCGCCCGGCCCCGTAGGTGCCGGCCACCTGGCGGCGCACCGGCTGCACCTCACGGGCCAGCAGCGGCAGCGTCGCCGCGCCGGACGGCAGGCAGCTTGCCAACCGGGCGCGCAGCGCCGCCTCGTCCAGCGCCGCCTCGCCGCTGACGTGGTCGGGCAACGGCAGGGCGATCTGCCAGACATCGGGCATCCGCAGCAGGCCGCACCAGCCGCCTTGCGTCTCGATCCAGCTGGCCGCTTCGGCCAGCGGCACGAATTCGCCCAGCTCGGCCGGGGTGATGACCTGCAGCAGCCGCCCGGCCGCCGCCACCCCGGTGAAGCCGATGCCCAGGCAGGCCCGCACGGCGCTGCCGATCCCGTCGGCGCCCAGCAGGTAGGCGCCGCGCTCCACCCGCTCGCCGAGCGCCGAGCGCACCCGCACGGCAACCCCGGTGGCATTCTGGTCAACCCGCACCAGCTCGGCGTCGAAGGCCAGGCGGACATGCGGATAGGCGGTCAGCCGCGCCGCCAGCGCCGCCGCCACCGATCCCTGGTCAAGATGCAGACGGAACGGAAACCGGGTCTCCCCGGCCAGCAGACCAAGATCGAACCGGGCCAGCACCGTGCCGGCGCCGGCACCCAGATAGGCGATCCGGCGCACCCGCAGGCCGGTGCGCAACACCCCGTCCAGGATGCCGAGCTGCTCGAACACCTCCAGCGTCGGCGGCAGCCAGGCGGAGGCGCGCTGCACCCGGCCGAGCTGCATGCGCTTCTCCAGAACAGCGACCGGCACGCCAAGCTGGGCCAGCCGCAGCGCCGCCGCCAGCCCGACCGGGCCGGCGCCGGCGATCAGGACGCGCCCGGCGTCCCGCACGATTGAACTTTGGGGAGGGTCATGACGCCGAGTATCGGAAGCCGCCGCCTTGCTGTCAAAGAGTCACCGCCGGGCCGGAACGGTCCGGCCCCGGCCGTTGACCCCGGCCTTGGACCTGGGCCAAATGCAAGTCGAACGGTGCCACGGATGTACGCGGTCCCGCACAAGGCGGCCGGCGCCGATGTCGGCGCGGCAAGCCCGCGGGCCGGATGGACGCCCCCCTGGAGTAAAGCCATGGCCAGCCCGTCCCGCCCCGATCGCCTCGCGGTGCTGATCGACGCCGAGAACACCTCGCCGCGCGTGGCGGAGGGTCTGTTCAACGAAATCGCCCGCATCGGCGAGGCCAGCGTCCGCCGCATCTATGGCGATTTCTCCGGCACCAGGCTGAAATCCTGGGCCGAGATACTGGCCCGCCATGCCATCGTCCCGCACCAGCAATTCGCCTACACCACCGGCAAGAACGCCTCCGACATCACCCTGGTCATCGACGCGATGGACCTGCTGCACAGCGGCCTGTTCGAGGGTTTCTGCCTGGTCTCGTCGGACAGCGACTTCACCCGCCTCGCCTCGCGCATCCGCGAACAGGGCATCGACGTGTATGGCTTCGGCGAGCAGAAGACGGCGGAAAGCTTCCGTCAGGCGTGCCGCCGCTTCATCTATACCGAGAACCTGGTGGCCGCGGCGCCGGTCCCCGAAGCCGGGCAGCCGGCCAAGACGCGCCGCCTGCACCCGCCCGGCGCCGCCACGCCGCTGCTGTGCCAGGCGATCGCACAGATGGACGAGGAGGACGGCTGGGTGCAGCTGGGCCGGGTCGGCCAGCAACTCGGCAATCTGGCCCCCGACTTCGACCCGCGCACCTACGGCCATGCCAAGCTCAGCGACCTGGTGCGCGAGACCGGAGCGTTCGATATCGACCGGCCGGAGGGCAAAAATCTCCGCATCCGGCTGAAAGGGGGTGCCGCTCCGGGGGTGGAACACAAACCGGACGCAGAAAGCAAACCGGATGGCGAAAGCAAACCGGACGCCGCAAGAAAGCCCGCCGGAGAAAAGAAATCCGCCGGCGAGAAAAAGAAAAAAGGCTAAGTCCAGGCGACCGTCACCTGCCGGCCGTTTCCATCCGCGCCCCGAGCAGTTCCTGCTTCAGCCGCTCCGTCGGCGGCTGCGGGCCGATGAACGTGGCCAGCACCGCCGTGGCGAAGCCGCGGTTGGGAATGTGGCCGACCGGATGCCCGTTCGCCGCGATCTCGGCGCCGTCCCCGGTGAACAGGATGGAGAAACTGTCGCCCTTGCGCATGGGCGGCACGGCGGCCAGGAACCGCTCGACCTCGTCCGGCGCCAGCCGGCACGGGGCGACGCAGTTCTGATCGAAGCCCTCGCGCCACGCCGTCCGGGCGTCCTCCGCGCCAACCGAATGGATGAAGCGGATGTCCAGCAACTTCGTATCGGTGGACTGGAGAATATGGTCGGGATCGCTGTCCCGGCGGACCAGATAGAGGCCGGCGACGTAGATGGGGATGCGAAAGATGGAGTAGGTCCGCAGCGCGATGCCATTGAGCATGAGCGCGAACCGCCCGACCGATTGCATGTCGGGCAGCGTGATACCTTCCAGTTCCGCCGCGCGGGCGGGAAAGGACAGCACGAGACCCATCGCCGCAAACATCAGAAAACGCCGCATGCAACCCCCCTTACTTTACAGTATTACCACAATCCCGGCCCCGGCAATCGTCACGGTATCACGCCGGCCACCCGTGCCGACCATGAGCAGGGCACCGGTTGCTTTGCGCGGGCGGTTCGGCCCGCGCGGCCAACTATAGGCAGAGTGGCCCCGGCAAAGGAAGCACGCTGTCACGCCGGCTGGCGGCGGCGGGGGCAAACCCTACCCCGGCAACGGCAGCTCCACCCCGAACGCCTGCAGCACCAGCAGCGCGTTCAGCCCCAGCACCAGCGCCGCCGCCAGCACCGCCGCCGCATGGGTGATCCGCCCGTTGGCGAAGCCGCCCATCACCCGGCGGCTGCCGGTCAGCACCACCAGCGCCAGCATCGGCACCGGCAGCGCCAGACTCAGCACCACCTGGCTCCACACCAGCGACTGCGTCACGTTGGCGCCCATTCCCACCAGCACGAAGGCCGGCGCCATGGTGATCGCCCGGCGCAGCCATAGCGGCGTGCGGAAGCGGACGAAATCCAGCATGATCGACTGGCCGGCCATGGTGCCCACCATCGAGCTGGAAAACCCGGAAACCACCAGCGACAAGGCGAACACCACCGCCGCCCCGCCGCCCAGCAGCGGCACCAGCGTATGGTAGGCGTCCTCGATCTCGGCCACCTCGGCATGGCCCTGGTGGAACGCCGCGGCGGCCATCGCCACCATCGCCATGTTCACCACCCCGGCCAGCCCGAGTGCCGCCAGCACCTCGATATTGGAATAGCGCAGCACCACCCGGCGCTCGGCGATGCTGGCCGCCGGCACGCGGTTGCGCGTCAGGCCGGAGTGCAGATACAGCGCGTGCGGCATCACCGTGGCGCCGACGATCCCCACCGCCAGGGTGATCGCGTCGGCATCCGCCAGCGCCGGCGTGACCGACCCGCGCAGGAAGCCGCCCCAGTCCGGCGGGGCGATGAACAGCTCGGCCAGATAGGCCAGCCCGATCAGCGCGACAAAGCCGCCGATCACCAGTTCGATCGGCCGGAAGCCGCGATTGCCCAATGACAGCAGCGCGTAGGTCACCACCCCGGTCGCCACCAGGCAGGGAAACAGCGCCACCCCGGTCAGCAGCGACAGCCCGAGCGCGCCGCCGACGAACTCGGCGAGGTCGGTCGCCATCGCCGCGATCTCGCTCGCCCCCCACATCGCCAGCACCAGCGGGCGGGGAAAGCGGTCGCGGCAGGCCTGCGCCAGACTGGTGTCGGTGATGATGCCGAGCTTGGCCGACAGCGCCTGGAACAGCATGGCGACCGCGTTGGCCACCACCACCACCCAAAGCAGCGTGTAACCATATCTGGCCCCGGCCTGGATGTTGGTGGCGAAATTGCCGGGGTCCATGTAGGCGACCGAGGCGATCACCGCCGGGCCGGCGAAGGGCAGGAAGCCGCGCAGACCCTGCCGCCGCCCGGCCAGCGACTCCCGCCCTGCCGCCACGGTCCGCTCGGTCAACGTCATGCGCCGCATCACCGCTCCGCTCATGCGTCCCCCCACCCGTCCGGTGACGCCGGGATGCAGCCCCGGCCCGAAAGTGTAGCCTTGGCTACATCCGCCCGGTGAGATATCGGCTCGCCGCCGCCGCCTTTCAACACCCGTGCCGGCGCGGGATCGCACGGATGGTTGATCTTCAGCCCGGCCAGGGCCATGGTCCGGCGCGTCCGGCCCATCGGCACGCCAACGGAGATTGCACGTGGCCCGACGCCCCGGCGCCAGCGCCGGCACCGCCGCCCCGATCGAGCTGCCGGCCGCGCCCACCCAGGCCCGCCGCTTCGGCAAGACGCGCACCGCGCTGTCCACCGTGGTGCTGGAGGACTATGCCGAGCTGATCGCCGACCTGCTGGCCACCCATGGCGAGGCGCGGCCCACCGACATCGCCCGCCGGCTCGGCGTGTCGCACGCCACCGCCATCAACAACATCGCCCGCCTCAAGCGCGAGGGCCTGGCCACCGCGCGCCCTTATCGCGGCGTGTTCCTCACCGAAACCGGCGAGCGGCTGGCCGCCCGCGTGCGCGCCCGTCACCGGGTTGTCGTGGACCTGCTGCTGGCCGTCGGCGTGCCGACCGAGGCGGCCGAGCAGGACGCCGAGGGCATCGAGCACCATGTCTCGGACGCCACCCTCGCGGCGTTCTGCCGGTTCCTCAAACACGCCCAGGGATGAGCATTCCTCACCGGCGGGCGGGCAGCCCGGCGGATCGTGTGACCCCGATCCCCGGCCGCGTTGCCGTCCCGTTAGGGTTTGCCGCGCAGATTGTCACCGGCCCACTCCAGGAGGCCCGGACCGTGACCGTCGCACTCAGCGCCCCCTTCCGCCGGCACGGCATCGCGGATGAGGTTCTTGCCGGGCAGGTGGAAACCTACGCCGGCTGGCTGCGTGAGCTGCGCTTGAACCACAGGGTGGTTCTGCCGGATGCCGAGCCGGCCGGCCCGCTGCTGCCACTCGGGCGTGAGCTGCGCCTGCTGGCCGAGACGCTGGCGCAGCGCGAACGCGGCCTGCTCCGGCTGTTCGATCTGGTGCAGAATTCCGATCAGGGCGTGCTGCTGGACGACCTGCTGGCCGAGATTTTCCGGCTCTTCAAAAGAATCATTCCCTACAACCGCGTCGCCTGCGCCTTCCTGTCCGATGACGGGCAACAGCTGACCGCGTACTGGGCGGCATCGGACCTGCCGGGCGTCAAGATACAACCCGGCTACACCGGGCCCATGGCCGGCAGCAGCCTGCTCGATGTCCTCGCCACCGGCCAGCCGCGCATCATCAATGATCTCGTTGCCTACCTGGCGGCCAAGCCGGGATCGCATGCCACCAGGCGGGTCGTGGCCGAGGGAGGCCGGTCAAGCATGGCCTGCCCCCTGTTCGCCGAGGGCAGTCCGCTCGGGTTCATCTTCTTCACCAGCGGCACAACCGGCAGCTACCACAAATGGCATCAGAGCATCTTCCGCCTGATAGCCGATCAGGTATCGCTGGCGATCCACCGCAGCCGCACCCGCACGGCACTGGCCGGGCAGAACAGCCGGCTGAGAAGGAAAACCGAGGAATTGGAAAGTGCTTCCACTCACGACAGGCTGACCGGCCTGCTCAATCGCGACGCCATCAAGGCGGCGTTGCAGCAGAGCTTCACGCGGCATTTCGCCGGCGGGCCGGTATGTGGCGTCATCGCCTTGAAGATCGACAATTTCGCGGCGCTCAACGACCGCCTCGGTTACGCCGGCGGCGATGACGTGCTGAAGGAATTCGCCCGACGGATCGGCTGCATGGTGCGCCGGTCCGACCCCATGGGCCGCCCTGGCGGCAACGAACTCCTGATCGTTACGGCGACCGGTGATGCCGCGCTCGCCAAAATCGCCGAACGGATGCGGCGCGTGACCGGCGATATCCCCTTCCATATCAACGGAACCGCCATCGAGGTCACCGCCAGCTTCGGCGTGGCCCAGCCGGGCGAGGCGACGGATGGCATGGCAACAACCGGCGCGGATCAGCTGCTGCTTGCCGCCAGAAGCGCGCTGCAGGTCGCCCGGGCGGCGGGCGGCAACGTCGTGATGTGCGACCGCTCATGCCGGCCGGCCTGGACCGGGGACGCGGGGGGGCTGCCCCCCGCAGGCTGAGGGGGCAACGCCGGCGGCGGGCGGTCAGCCCAGCCGCACCAGCGCGTCCTCGGCGCGGCTCAGCAGGGCGACGCGAATCTGCCCCTCGATGGCGGAGGCCAGGTCCTCGGCGGAGCGTTCGGCCAAAGCGGCGCGCAGCCTTACGGCGATTTCCGGCACACCGTCATGCACCTTGCGCGCCAGCCGCTCGTCGGAAATGATCGCCCGGCGGGCCAGCAGCGGCAGGTTCCAGCCCTTCACCGCCTCGCGCGCCGCCCGCTGGCCGGCGAACAGCAGCACCGCGGCGCCGAGGAAGCCGATCACCCATCCGACCGGCCCGGCCAGCAGCAGCGCCTTGCCGCTGCCGCCCACCAGAGCGCCCACCACCGCCGCGGTCACCAGATTGACCACCGTGGCGATGCCCTGGACATGGCTGAAATCCAGGCTGTCGGTGGTATGGCCGGCCACCAGATCGCCCGACACATGGGTCGCCGCCTCGATCACCAGGGCACGGCGCGGCAGCCGGTAGCGGTCGCAGATCGGGTCGGTCAGGTCCTCCAGCGCGCGCGCCAGCCGTTGCAGCCAGGCCTGCGCCGCGTCGCGCACGGCGGTCCGGCCCGTCTCGGATTCAATCCAGCCGGCGGCCTGCGCCTCGATGGCGGCCTCGAAGTCACGCAGCGTCGCCACCTTGCCGGCCCTCCAGGCGCGGCCCCAGGGGATGATGACCTGCTCGGCCAGACCCGCCGCCAGCACCGGGGCCAGCGCATCCAGCAGGGCGGGCAACTCGCTGCGCACCACCGTGCCGATGGCGCTCGGCGCCCCGGCCCCGGCCTCGCACAGCCGCTCCACCTCGCCGGTGAAGGCCGCCGCGCGCAGCCGGGCGCGGCCCCACCAGGCCAGCCCCTTGGCAATCGCCAGTTCCGGCGCCTTGCCGCGCACCACCCGCGTGTCCGGGAAAATCGCCTGCGCGTCCTCGGTCACGAAGGCCATGCGCGAGGCGCCGCCGGTGAACAGCACCAGATCGGGCACCCCGTCGATACCGTCGCGGGCGGCGGTCAGGCAGTCATGCAGCGCCACCGCCCAGCCACGCTGGCCGAGGCTGGGTTGCGGCTCGGCCAGCGCCGCCTGCATGGCGGCGCGGTCCACCACGGCGCGCAGCAGCACTTCGCTGCCGTCGTCGAACTCGAAGGCGAAGATGTTGCGCGCCCGCGGCTCCATGGCGCCGGCCGCCTCGGCGTTGAAATATTCCTCCTTCAACGCCCGCCAGCTCAGTTCGTCGAAGGCGTGCCGGGCCGGGTGGCTGGCATAGAAGGCTTTCAGGCGGCCCGCCGCCTCGTGCCGCTCCATTGCGTGGCGCAGCAGCGTCTGCTCGATCAGCGCCGCACCCAGAGCGTTGTGGCCGAAATCCAGCGGCAGCGGATTGAGGTCCTCCACCAGCGTGCAATCGGCGGTGGACGATCCGAGGTCGACCACCAGCACCCGGCCGGAAAGCTGATCCAGGCCCAACTGCAACTCGCCGGATTCGCGGGCCTGCATGAAGGCGGCGCGGGATTCCGGCACGAAATCGACATGCGCCAGCCCGGCCCGCTGCAAGGCGGCGCGGTAGGTTTCCAGCCGCCGCGCGGAATCCGGCTCGCCGGTCCAGCCCGACGGCACGCCGACGAAGAACCGCGCATCCTCCAGCCGCGGCAACTGGCGGCTTTCCACCAGCTCGCGGACGACGCCGCCGACGAACAGCACCAGCGGACGCTCGCCCGGCCAAAGGCCGTCGGCCGGCGGCAGCCCCTTGAAGCGGACGAACATCTCCACCATGCGCTCGCTCTGGCGCACCGCGTTCTCGCCGATCGCCACCCCGCCGGCGGCATCCACGCCGACCACGCTGAGCACGGTCGGGCGGTTGTGGATGGACAGCGCCTCGGGCTCGTTGGCCGAGACCAGGGTGGTATGTGCCAGCGCGCTCTCGCCATGCCCGAGATCGAAACCGACGATCTCCAGGTTGCCGCTGTTGCTGGTGTTGCCGCCGTTACCGCTGTCGTCGCTCATGCCGCGCGTCCCGGGCGGGAGGCCGCCAGCCCGCGTTTGAGGCAGCGATCCCCGGCCAGCAAGGCCGGGCGGCGGGTGGCGGCCTGCGCCGGGTCGCCGTCCACGTCGAAATACCCGGCGGTTTCCGGGGAGTATTCGACCGCCAGCAGGTCGGAAGCCTCCAGCACCGTGGGCAGCCGGAACTCGATTTTGGCGAGGGCGAACTCGGCCCGGTTGCGCAGCGCCGCTTCGGCCAGATCCTGCAGGAATTCGAGCAAGGTGTCGTTCAGCGGCGTCGGCTCGGCGCGGGCGGCCCGGCGCCGTTCGGCATGCGCCACCATGTCGTCGATGCGCGCCAGCGCCCGGCGCACCGCGGCCACCACCGTTTCCGCCACCACCGTTTCCGGCTCCACCGTCTCCGTCTCCACCTGCGCCGGGACAGGCGGCGGCGGTTCGGCTGGCGGCGGCAAAGGCGGCAGCGACGGGGGCGGGGGCGGGGGCGGGGGCGCCAGGCGCGGCAGCGGCGCGACGGGCCGGCGCGAGGTGGAGCAGCGCCAGACCAGCACCCCCGAGGCGGCGGCGGCGCCGAGCACCAGCAGGCTGCCGACGGTGCCCCCCTGCAACGGCAAAGCGGCCAGCGCCAGCCCCAGCGGCACCAGCGTGAACGGACTGACCCGCGGTGGGTGCGCCGCGTGGGTGGCCACCGTCACCCCCCTTGGCGCCTCCGCGACCGGCGGCGGCGCCAAGGGTGGCGCGGGCAGCGGCGGCGGCGAGGGTGGTGGTGGCGGCGGTGGTGGCACGCAGGCGAGCAGCACCCCCAGCGCCTCCTTCACCGCCGCGGCGGCCTCCTCGGCCACCCGCCGCGCTTCTAGGCCGGGGGCGCGGTAAAGCTGCACCGCGTTGTCCACCGCGGCGGCGGCGGCGGCGGCAACATGGGCGGGCACCGGGCCCTGCCGGATCGCGCGGGCCAGACCGTCGGCGTCAAGCTGCTGTGCGAGGGTCGTCATAAGAAAATCCCATGCCGGCGCGGACAGCGTGGCCGCAATGGTTTCATGATTAACGCGGACCGGGTTGGCCCGCAACCGGTTCCGCCTGCATGCCCGCCTACCTCGCGCCGATCAGCGCGCGCCAATGCGCCAGACGCTGCCCCGCCTCGGCACGCTGCGCCTCGGTCAGCCGCGCCCGCGCGACGGCGAGGTTGGCCGCCGCCCGGTCATGCGTTTCGCCGGCCGGCGCGCGTTCCACCGCCAGCGTCAGCACCGCCACCGCCTCGGCGGTGTCACCGCCGCTGTCCAGACCGGTCAGGATCGCCGCCCCCAGCGTGTTCAGCGCGTCGGGATGCCCCTGCGCCGCCGCCTTGGCCGCCCATTCCAGCATCTTCCCGGTATCCTGCGCCACCCCCTCGCCGGTGCGGTAGGCCAGCGAGAGCATGTGCTGGGCATTCGGGTCGCCATGGTCGGCGGCGCTGCGGAAATGTCGTATGGCCTCGGCCCGGTCCGCCGCCACGCCACCGTGGCCGAGCCACAGAAAGCGGCCGAGATTGGCCTCGCCGGCGGCGTTGCCCTGGGCGGCGGCCAGACGGAACAGTTGCAGTGCCCCGGCCTCATCGGCCGCCGTCCCCTGCCCGGCCTCCAGCATCAGGCCCAGCGCGACCTGCGCGTCGGCATTGCCGTGCCCCGCGGCGGCGCGATACCAGCGCACCGCCTCGGCGTCGTCGCGCGCCAGACCGAGCCGGCCGAACCGGTAGGCATCGGCCAGATGCGCCTGCGCCACCGCCTCGCCATGGTCGGCGGCCAGACGGAACCACACCGCCGCCTCGGCCTCGTCGCGCCCGCCGCCGCTGCCGCCCGCCAGCATCTCGCCCAGCACCGTCCAGGCCGGAACATGGCCGAGCGCGGCGGCCCGGCGGTACCAGGACAGCGCCTGCGGCAGATCGACCGGCCCGGTCCAGCCGCCGCGCAGGCCCTGGGCCAGATTATAGGCGCCGGCGGCCGATCCCCTTGTCGCCGCCTCACGAAACAGCAGCATCGCGCGGGCGGCGTCGCGGGGCACGCCGGTGCCGCCATAATACAGCCGTCCCAGTTCGCTGCGCGCGTCGGCGTTCCGCTCCGCCGCGGCGGCGATCAGCGCGGCGCCACGGGCCGGGTCGGGCGTGCCGGCGCCGCCTTCCAGCAGCAGCCGGCCAAGCATCAGACGGGCCACGTCGAGCTGGCGCCCCTCCGCCGAGCCGGCATCGATGGCCCGGAACAGCGCCTCCACCCGCGCCGCTTCCAGTGCCGCCTCCAGCCAGCGCCGGGCCTCGGCCAGATCCCGGCGGGGGGCGCCGATGCCGGTGGCGAAGCGCTCGCCGGCCAGAGCGGCGGCGAGAAAATGGCCGGCCCCGGCGGCGCGCAACAGCCATTGCCAGGCCTGCATCCGGTCCTGCGGCAGGCCGCGCCCCTCCTCGCAGGCCAGCGCCAGCACGAACGCGGCGGCGCCGTCGCCCTGCCCCGAAGCGGCGGTCAGCCAGGACACCGCCTCGCCGTCGTTGCGCGTCACCCCGATGCCGTCGCGGTAGGCCATGCCGACGCTGCGCTGGCCCATGCGATCGCCCAGCCGGGCCGCCCGCATGAACAGGTCGAAGGCCGCTTCGGGGTCGCGCTCCACCCCCTGCCCGCGCTGGTACAGGCCGCCGAGGCGCACCATGGCACGGGCATCGTCCTGGTCGGCGGCACGCCGGTACCAGCCGGCGGCGGCGGCGGGGTCGGCCGGCGCCCCCCGGCCGAATTCAAGGTATTCGCCAAGATTGGTCTGCCCGGTGGCATTGCCCTGCCCGGCGGCCTGGCGACTCCAGGCTACCGCCGAGGCGAAATCCTGCGTCACCCCGAGGCCGAACGCATACGCCGCCCCCAGGGCCGCCTGCGCCGGCGCGTCGCCCGCCTCGGCCGCCAGACGCAGCAACTCGGCGGCGCGCACCGGATCTTTCGCCACCGCCTCGCCCTGCAACAGCAGCAGGCCCATTTCGCGGTTGCCGGCGGCGTCGCCCTGCGCGGCGGCGCGGCTCAGCCACAGCATCGCCGCCTCGCCATCCCGGGGCACGCCCCAGCCATGGCCGAAGCGCCGGCCAAGCTCGATCTGCGCCGCCGCATCGCCCTGCCCGGCCCGCTCGCGCAGCCCAACCGCGTCCTGCCGCAGCGAGGCCGGCGGCCGGGGCTCCGGCGCGAACGCCGAGCGGTCGGACGGCGCCGCCCCCAGCAGCGGCAAGGCCAGCAGGAGAGCGACGAGCGGCGCGGCACGACGGGCCATCATCCGAACCTCCTGGCAGGCAAGGCGGCTATTCGGGTTCGGCCGCCGCCTGGTCGGCCAGCGCCTGGTCGATCCGTTGCAGCGCCCGCAGCCGGTCGCCGCCGGCCAGCGCCGCGCGGGCCTGGGCGATGACCTGCACCAGCGATTGCCGGCTCGGCTTTCCGGCCAGCGACGGCCGCACCGAGCGGCTCAGCGCCCGGCTTTCGGCCCGCTCCAACGCCTCCATCGCCTCGCCGCCGCGCCCGGCGGCCAGCGCGCGCCTGGCGGCGTCCAGAAACGCCGCCGGCGGGGCGTCCGCGTCAACATCGGGGGGCGGCAGCCGGGTGCCCAGCACCGCCGGCACGTCGGCGGGCGGCGCGGTCGCGCCCGGTTCAGGCGTCTGCGCCGCGGCCGGCACGACGCAAGCCAGCAGCAGGACAACGGAAAATGCACGCGCGAGGCCCATCGGGCGGTTCCTCTGCAAGCCGGGGGAAGCCCCCTGAATACCCCCGGGCGGCGCCCGGGTCACGCTTCCTGGCGGAACGCATCGGCGATGCGCCGCACCGCGCCGGCGGCATCCACCAGCAACACGTCGAAGCGCACCCCGGCGCGCCCCCAATGCGGGTTGGCCGCCAGCAGAATCGCCGCGGCACCGAGCAGACGGGCCTGCTGGCGCGGCGACAGCGCGGCGGCGGCCAGCGCCAAAGTGGGCCGGCTTTTCACCTCCAGCACCGCCAGCAGCCCGTCCTTATTCCGCCACCGCGTCCACCTCCCCCGCCTCGGTGCGCAGGCGGCGGCCGAGCACGGTCCAGCCCTGCCGTTCCAGCGCCGCGCAGGCCGCCGCCTCGGCGTCGATGCCGCGCAGCTGCGACCGGCGGCCACGCTGCGCGCGGTGGAAGGGGGCGGCCGGATGCGGAGGTGTCATGCCGCGAGGTTTCCAGATCGCGCCGCCCCGGGCAACATGCGGGTGTTCCCGCGGGAGAAGCGGCCATGCGGCGGCGCAATATCGTAATCCTGTGGCTGGGGCTGGGGCTGGGGCTGGCCCTGCTCGCCGGCCGGCCGGCCACCGCCGATCCCCCCCACCGGCACATGATCGTCGCCGCCCACAAGCTGGCCGCGCAGGCCGGGCTGGCGGTGCTGCGCGAGGGCGGCGCGGCGATCGACGCCGCCATTGCCGCCCAGCTCGTGCTGGCGGTGGTGGAGCCGCAAGCCTCCGGCCTTGGCGGTGGGGCGGTGATGCTGCATTATGATGCCACAGACAGATCGGTGACCGCCTGGGACGGGCGCGAAACCGCCCCCGCCGCCGCCGGTCCCGACCTGTTCCTGGACGCCGCCGGCACCCCGCTGGGTTTCCACCAAGCCGGGGTGGGCGGGCGCGCGGTGGGCGTGCCCGGGGCGCTGCGCATGCTGGAAGCGGCGCATCGGGCGCATGGCAGGCTGCCCTGGGAGCGGTTGTTCGCCGATGCCATCCGGCTGGCCGATTCGGGCTTTGCCGTCTCGCCCCGGCTGGCCGCCGCGATCGCCGCCGACGCGCCCCAACTGGTCACCCGGCCGGCGACGCGGGGGTATTTCTTCACCGCGGACGGCAGCCCGCTGCCGGCGGGGACCACGCTGGTCAATCACCTTCTGGCCGAGACGCTGCGGGCGATCGCCACCGGCGGCGCCGACGCCCTGCATCGTGGCGCGCTGGCCGCGGCGATCGCCACCACGGTGCGTACCGACGCCAATCCCGGCCTGCTGACCGCCGACGACCTGGCCGCCTACACGCCCCGGCAGCGCGACCCGGTCTGTGGTCCGTACCGCGTGTGGGTGGTGTGCGGCATGGGTCCGCCCTCCTCCGGCGGCCCCACGGTGGCGCAGATGCTGGGGATGCTTGAGCATTTCGATGTCGCCGGGCTGGCCCATGCCGGCGGCCTGCCGGGGGCCGATGCGGCGTTTCTGCTGGTCGAGGCGGGGCGGCTGGCCTTCGCCGACCGGGCGATGTTCCTGGCCGACACCGATTTTGTCGCCGTGCCGCTGCGCGGCCTGCTGGCGCCGGACTACCTGGCCGGCCGGGCACGGCTGATCGACCCGGGCCACGCCATGCCCACGGTGCGCGCCGGCGAGCCGGTGTGGGACGGGCCACCCCAGGCTCCCGCCTCGCCACAGCCGGAGCACGGCACCAGCCATATCTCGGTGGTGGACGACCAGGGCAACGCGGTGGCGCTGACCACCACGGTGCAGGACGCCTTCGGGGCGCGGCTGCTGGTGGAAGGGTTGCTGCTCAATAACGAGCTGACCGATTTTTCCTTCGTGCCATCGGCGGACCCATCGTCGGGGGGGCACCCGGTCGCCAACCGGGTGGAGCCGGGCAAGCGGCCCCGCAGTTCCATGGCGCCGACGCTGGTGCTGGACCGCGCCGGGCGGCTGCGCTTCGTGCTGGGATCGGCGGGCGGCGTCCACATCATCGGCGACGTGGCGCAGGCGCTGGTGGCGCTGCTGGACTGGGGCATCGGCCCACAACCGGCCGCGGCGGCACCGCATGTCTCCACCACCGGCGATGCGGCGGAGTTGGAGGCCGGCACCCCGGCGGTCGCCCTCGCGCCGCTGCTGGAAGGGCGCGGGCAGAAGGTGCGGATTCGTTTCCCGGTCAGCGGCCTGGCGATTATCGCGGTGACACCGGAAGGGCTGGCCGGCGGGGCCGACCCGCGGCGGGAGGGGGTTGCCGCCGGGGATTGAACCGCCGCGCCCGTCAGTGCGGATGCCGGTGATGCAAATCCGGGTAATGCGGGTGGGTGTGGCGCAGTAGTTGATGGCTGTGCCAGTGGGAATGCGGCTCCGTCACCGGCGCGTCATGCGGGTGACGGTGGTGCTTGTCATGGGTATGGCTGTGTTCGTGCTCCAGCCCGTCATGCGCGTGCTCATGCCGATGGCGCTCGGCAAGGTGCAGCCACAGGCCAAACCCCATCAATGCCCCGGCAAGCGCGAGCCTGGCGGTCAGCGGGTCGCCCAGGAAAATGATCGCCAGCACGGCGCCGATGAACGGCGCCAGCGAAAAATAGGCGCCGGTTCGCGCCGCCCCGAGATGGCGCAGCCCCAGCACGAACAGCACCAGACTTACGCCGATGCCGACGAAGCCAACAACCGCCGCCGCGCCGAGCCAGACAACCGACGGCGGCGCCGCGCCGCCCCACAACGCCAGCCCGGTGTTCACCGCCCCGGCCACCAGGCCCTTGGACATGGCAATCACCACCGGGTCGGCGGCGGCGAGCTTGCGGGTCAGGTTGTTGTCGACGCCCCAGGCCAGACAGGCGCCGGCGATCAGCCCCGCCCCGGCGTCGGGCTGGATGCCCTCGCCGTGCCAGGAAACCACGACCGCCCCGGCAACAATGGCGAACGCCCCGAGCAGCAGACGCCGATCGACGTTTTCCCCGAACACCAGCCAGGCGAGACCCATGGTGGCGATGGATTCCAGATTGAGCAGCAACGCCCCCGCCGCCGCCGGCATGCGGGCCAGCCCGAGCATGAGCAGCACCGGCCCGACGATACCGCCGAACAAAATGACCGCGCCAAGCCACGGCATGTCACGCCGGCGCAACGGCGCTTCCCGGGCCGGCACGCCAAGGGCCGAGCGGGCGAGATGAACGCCGCCAAGCCCGATTCCGGCCCCCAGATACAGCACCCCCGCGAGCAATCGCGGGTCCACGGCGGCGAGCAGGCATTTCGACAGCGGCGTGAACGCGCCGAACGTGATCGCGGATGCCAGCGCCAGCGGAACGCCGGGCCATAGGTGGGAATGAGCGCCTGTTGCCATGCGCGATCGTAGCACGACCGGGATTGCCGACGATTCGGGCGCAGCCAAAACGTTCGGCAACGCCGGTTCACAATCATGGCGGTCAACATCACCGCCGACCACATGCCAGGCCGTGGTCGACGCGCCGGTTGCGATCAGGGTTCCCAGGAAGCTTGCGAAATCCCGCTCGGTGCGGGTGGCGCCGAAGGCGGCGCTCGGTCATGTCCATTGTCGCCCGACCGCGGCAGAGTGGAATCATTCCCCTCCGAGCCAACCAGAAACGGAGTCGCCACTTCCAGCGACGTGTACTAGTCGCCCGCCTCGTCGGCCGCCTTGTCGGCGCGCCGCAAGGCGCGAGCCGCGTCGGTGATGGCGTCGGCGATCAGGCGGCGTTCCGCCGGGTCGGCGCCCGAGTCGTAGTACTGGACAACGATGCGCAGGGTTTCGGGCAGGTGGGCGGCCAGAAACCGGGCCTCGATCGCGCCGATACCGGCATAGTGCCGGGCGACCTGCTCGATTTCCTCCAGCTCGGCCGCGGAGGCGGCGAGGCGCAATTCCGGGGTAATTCCCGGGTGCTGCTTGGACAGCGTGCCGATGCGGGTGCGGGTGGCCTTGCCGTCGGCGTCGGTGGCGATGCGGGTGATGCGGATGAGTTCCGCCTGGTCGGAATAGTGCAGCACGATCGAGCCCTCGCGTCGCTGGTTGCGGATGGAGCGGGTTATGGCGCGGGTCCGGCGGAGCGAAAACGCGCGGCACGGCGATTGTAGCGGTTGGCGCGAAGGCAGTTCAACGACCGGACGGTTGCGGTTCCGTGACCATCGGCGCCGGGGCGTTCCCCGTATCGCGGTACCGCGCAGTCAAGAATTCATGGTACCAAATTGCAGATATGGGCACATTTGTACTCAGGAGATGCGGTACCGTGACTGCGTAAAACGTTGATTTTTATTGCTGTAGCGCCGGATTTTCGTCAATTGTCACAGCTTTGCAAGAATAGTGAGGTTAACCTGTTGTTGCCCATGGGTTAACAGACGGCATCGGATGCGCCTCGCCGCGTCCGTGCAGACTTGCCGTGACCACACCGTTCCATCCCTGCCGACCCAGAAAAGGACAGCAGCACCATGCTCCGCACCAACCTGTTGCGCACGACGGCGTTTGCCGGCGTGATCGCTTTCGCTTCCACCGGCGCGATCGCCCAGACCCTGTATGCCGGCGGCTCGACCCTGGCGCAGCCGACCTATGCCCTCGAATTCACCGAGATCCAGGCGGTGAACCCGGGCCTGACCTACGACTACTACGGCGTCGGCAGCGGCAAAGGTCAGACCGCCTTCCTGAACAACGATTCGACCCAGTTCGGCCTCGCGGCCGGCCTCCCGGTTGCCTTCGGCGCCAGCGACGCGGCCCTGAGCACCGCCCAGGCCGCCGCCTGGAGCACGTCCGGCCAGCAGGCGCTCGCCGGCAACCTGATCCAGCTGCCGATCTTCGGCACCCCGGTCACCCTGGCGTTCGAGCCCGGCGCTGTTGGCACGGTGAAGCTGAAGAACACCACCAAGACCACCAAGGGTGTCACGACCACGAACGGCAGCGCGACGTTCAAGGCGTTCGCCAAGAATGGCGCGGTCACCCTGACCGACGCCGACCTGCTCGGCATCTTCTCGGGCAAGATCACCGACTGGTCGCAGATCAGCGCCAGCACCACCCTGGCCGCCGGCTCCTACATCGGCACCGCGCCGGCCGTCACCTCCACCACCGGCACCTCCATCACCCAGCAGGCGAGCCCGATCAAGGTCGTGGTCCGCGGCGATGGCAGCGGCACCACCTTCCTGTTCACCCAGCATCTGGCCGCGGTGCAGGCCGCCAACCCCGGCGCCACCGCGCCGGGCGTGACCTTCACGACGACCAAGACGTTCAGCTCCATCTTCGGCGGCACCCTCCCGAGCAACTTCGACCAGCAAACCGGCAGCGGCGGCGTGGCGACCGAGCTTGAGACCACCGCGGGCGCCATCGGCTACCTCAGCCCCGACTACACCTCGATCGCCACCGCCTCGGCGAACTCGGCGCACAACACCCTGCTGGTCGCCAAGGTGGCGAACGCCACGACCGGCCTCGGCGTTCTGCCGAACACCAGCGGCACCAAGGCCGCGCTGAAGACCGCGACCTTCGCGGTGACCGACGCCACCTCTGGCGCCAACCCGGTGAACTGGGTGCCGCTGGTGGCGAACCCGACGGCCGGCTACCCGATCGTCGGCTACACCGAGGCGCTGTTCGCCCAGTGCTACAGCAACACCTCGATCGCCGCCGCGGTGAAGCTGTTCATCAACGGCAACATCAGCACGTCGGCGATCCCGAGCTTCATCTCCGGCGTCGCGCCGGACGGCGTCGTGCTGGCCGATAACGGCTTCGTGCCGGTGCCGTCGGCCATCGCCAAGCTGGTCACCGCCCACATCGTCGGCAACACCGGCAAGGCCGCCACCAAGACCGCTCCGGCGACCTACTGGAACCTCGACATCGGCAACGCCACCGCCTGCAAGGGCCTGGCCGGCCGCTGATCCCGCCGGGGTCCGCGACCTGACATACGTGCCTGGGGGGCGGCCTCGCGGGGCCGCCCTTTTCGTGCCGGCCGCATTCGTGCCGATATCGTTACAAATGCGGCTTGTCTCGCCGCCGTCACTTGCCAGCCGCCACCACCCTCCTTATGCAGCGACGCGCCCGAACCCAGGAGCATCGCCGCCATGCGTCCCGTCCGCACTGACCTTACCCGCAACGAGGGCCGTATCCGCAACGAGGGCGGCTTCACGCTGCTCGAAATCCTCGTTGTCATCGTCATCCTCGGCCTGCTGATCGGCCTGGTGGCGCCGGCGGCGCTGCGCCAGCTGGGCGGCGCGCGGCTGTCGGTGGCCAAACAGTCGATCGAGCGGATCGGCTCCGTGCTCGACCTGTACAAGCTCGATGTCGGCGAGTATCCCAACAGCGAGCAGGGACTGAAGGCGCTGGCGGTGCGGCCGAACGGCGTGGCCAACTGGAACGGCCCGTACCTCAAGGGCGACGTGCCGGTGGATGCGTGGAACCACCCCTACACCTACCGCAGCCCGTCCAACCGCAGCGGCCACGACTACGATCTGTGCTCGAACGGCCCGAGCGGCGCCGCCGCGGCCACCGACACCATCTGCAACCCGTAGCGGCGCTCAGAGCATTTGCAGCGACTCCGCCACCGCCGGCGCGATCGGCCAGGCGGCGTCCTGCCATGACACGCTGACCGGCAGGGGGAACGCCGCGAACAGCGCCGCCGCGTCGGTGGACAGCGGCGTCCAGCTGCTGTCGATCCAGCGCATCAGTTCCTCCCACGCCGTCGGCTTTTCCCGGTCGCTGCCATAGACCGGCAGGCGCAGCTTCGAGGTGCCGCTGTACCAGTCGCGCATGCGGTGATCGATGTCGGACGCCTCGTCCTCCACGTCCAGCATCTGCCGGCCGCCCGGGCTGGGCTTGAACCAGACATTGGGAATGCCGTAGGTTTCGGCGATCACCAGGCCGTGGAAGCTGATCGAGGCGATGCGGCGGCAGGCGCGGATTTCGTCCACCTTGGCCAGCACGGCGTCGAGTCCCTGCTCGCTGAAGGTGTTGATGATGCGCACCGACCCCGCCAGCCCCGGCGGCACGTCGTAGCGCCGGTAGGATTCCAGCACCCCCGCGCCCGGCCGCAACTGCTCCAGCTCCGAAACGTGCAGGACGACGCCGAGATCGTATTTGGGGGGCACCGGGCGGCCGGCGGTCAGCCGGGGCAGGAACCACACCGGATCGCCATACACGGCAGGCGTCGCCACCCCTTCCTCGCGCAGCCGCGCGGCGGTGAAGCGGCCACGGGTGGCGTGCACGACAAAGCGGGTGTCCGGCGGCACGCGAAAATGCTGCTCGGCGGGATCGACGGCATTTCGTTTTGGGTCCAGGGACGTGCCCCACAGATGCACGCCGCCATGGCGCAGCCCATGGCCGATGGTGCCGACCGCGACCAGCCGCTCACCCGGGTCGCGGAACTTGCGGCGCTGCACCGGCAACCCGGTCATGGCGCCGACGATCACCGCGCTGAGCGCGTCGCCCAGGTTGGGAAAGGGCCTGGCCGGCGAGCCGGCCGCCCAGGACAGCGGCACCACGCCGTTCTGCTCCACCCAGTCCCGCAGCCCGACCGGCGCTGACGCAGCGGCGGGTTTGCCGGCCCGCGCGGGGCGCGCCTCGGCCGGTTCCAACGCGCCGGGGGCCTGATCCCCAGGTTCCTGATCCCCAGGCTCCTGATCCAGCGCCAGCGCCCGCAGCAGCGGATGGTCGAACACGGTGCCGCCGGGCGGCGCGGACAGGGTGCGCACCGGCAGTGGGAAACTCTCCAGCAGGTCGTCCTCGCGCAGCCACACCGGGTTCCAGGCGGCATCCACCGCCCGCATGACGCCTGCCCAGTCGGTCCGCTGATCCTGGCCCAGCCCATAAACCGGCAACGAGGAGACGCGCATCCCGGCATACAGGTCGGCGATGTGCGGACCAAGACCGCCATCGGCGGTGGTGGGCAGGCGCGCGAGTCCCGGCGCCGGCCCGTCCGCGGCGAGGAACAGGCAGGGGATGCCGTAGGTTTCGGCGATGACCAGGCCGTGCAGGCTGGCCGAGACGATTCGCCGGCAGGCCAGGATTTCATCCAGCTTGTCGCGCAGCCCGCCGATGCCGGGGGCCGTCAGCGGGTGGATCAGGCGCACGTGATCGGCCAGTTCGGCGGGGATCGCCTGACGGGGATGGCCGGCGCCGGGTGCCTTCCCGCGCGGTTCCGCCGGGGGCAGCAGCACGCCGAGATCCCAGCGTTTGGGCACCTCCGGCCGGTAGAACCACGGCAGCAGCCAGGCCGGGTCGCCATAGGCGCAGGCGCGTCCGTCGCCGCCGAGCAGCGCGCGGGAGAGCGGGCCACGGGTGGCACGCAGGATAAGTTCGGTGCCGGGCGCGCCCGGGTTGGGCAGCGCGGCACAGCCGGTGCCCCAGACCACGACCCGCCCGCCCTCGATGCTCCGGCCGATCGTGCCGACCGCCGACAGGCGCGTCGCCGCCGACCGCGCCGGCAGGCGCCGCACCTTCTGGCCGCTGCACAACACGACCATGACCGGACTCAGCGCATCGCCGAAATCGATCCCGGTTCCGCCCGCCGCCGCGCCGGCCCAGACCAGCGGAATGCCACTGCCGTCGCGCACGCTCTCCGCAAGCACGTCCATCGATACTCCATCCGAAGTCCTGAGCCATGCCGGCCGCCGTGAACCGAACGGTGGCCTTATACCAGGCGGCGCCAGGCGCAAACAGAAACGACCAGATGGCGGCGCATTTGGCCCTGAAAAGGCGCGCCGGCGGCGGCATGTCACCGTTATGCAAGCGTGCTGTCACAGTCATATCGCCGATCCGTGCTTGAACCATTGCTTGTCCGCATTTAGTGCGCGCGCAGGTGCCCCGCTCGGCGGGACCCGTCGCGCGCGCCAAGGCGCGGGACCGTCGCAGGAAGGAGCGGAGCCATGGGCGACAACCGGGTGCGTGAGATTCCGTGGCACCATTGAAACCGGAAGGCTTGCCCGGCCCCACCCCGGAGGACTCAACGCCGGAGGGGGCGGCGCGGAGATCGCGTGGCCGCGGCGGCCGGGCGGCGGAGGAGCCGACGGTCCAGGTCAGCCTGCGGCTGCCGGCCAGCTGGGTCGCGCGGCTGCGCCAGCGGGCGCTGGCCGCCACCGCGCGCGAGGAGAATATCATCACCCCGCAGGAGATCATGCGGCGTATCATCTCGCTGGCGCTCAGGACCGAGGAATGAGCACCGCAACACCGGAGGCCGCCCATCATGCCGATCCCGCTGCTTGCCTGCATGGTGGCGACCGCCGCCTACTACCACCTGCCGCCGCGGGTGCTGCCGGCGATCCAGCGCGTCGAAGGCGGCCAGCCCGGGATGGTGAGCCGCAACACCGACGGCACCGATGATCTCGGGCTGATGCAGATCAACACGCGCTGGGTGCAGGACATCGCGGCGGTGACCAGGCTTGATCCCGCCACGGTGCGGGTGCGGCTGACCGGCGACGGCTGCTTCAACATCGCCGCGGCGGGGGCCATCCTGCGCGCCTATCTCGATGAGGCGCACGGCGACCTGATGACCGCGGTGGGCTATTACCATTCCCACCGGCCGGCGCTGCATCAGGCTTATCGGCAGCGGGTGTTGCAGGCGGCGACAATATTGTTCGTTACCTCCGGCCAGCCGCGCAACTGACCTTCCGGCTTCCCCGGAGGGTCAGTGCTGCGCCAGCGGGGCCGACCAGACCACCGGCGGCGGACGCTGCGGCTGCACCGAATGGCCGAAGGCAGTGCCGAGCCGCTCCCGCGTCGCCGCCTCGCTGAAGGTGCCGACCGCGGTCGCGGGGGCGGCGACGCTCGGCGCGTCGGTGGCGGCCGAGAAACGCCGGCGCGGAACGGCGCGCTCAAGCTGCCGGTTGAGGCAGTCATAGGCACGGGCATCGCCGATACGCACATCGACGCAGGTGTCGCCGCGGGGAGCCTGCTGGGCGATCGCCGGCGGCACCGCTCCCAGCATGACGGCCAACGCGCCGGCAGCCCGTGATGATCGCATCCTCATGCTCCGCTCCGGCGGCTTTCGGGGCCGCCGCAACGGCAAGCATAGAGGCGGGCGCCACGGTGGGGAAACGCCGAATCCAGTTCGGAGGCTTCAGGTCAGCTTGATCAGCGTGCCGCCATGGCCGTCATCAACGGCCGTGAAGGCGTTCGACACAAAGCCGCCGACCGGCAGAATCTCGATGGAATGAGAAGCGTCGGAGAGCTTGATCTGGCCGAAGCTGCTGTAGGCGCGGAAGGTCAGCACCTTGCCGCTGTAGGCAAGGTCGGTGACGTCGATGACATCGCCGTGGCCGAGGCTGACGATCTTGTCGCCGTTCAGCGCGGCAGCGGTGCCACGGAAGGTGACGCCGTCGGTGGCATCGCCGAAGCTGGCCGAACCATAGAGCCGGTCCCCGGCTGCCTGGAGGGTCACCACCTGACCCACGGCGCCGGTGCGGATGGTGTCGCCGCCGCCGCTGCTGCCGATCACGCTGATGAAGCTCATCTTGTTCAGCGTCAGCACGGTCGCCTGATCGAGCGCCACGGTGACGTTGTCGGTCGCCGCGTTCAGCGTGGCGTTGCCACCGCCCTGCACCTCGATCGTCGTTGCCGCCCCGCCGGTGACCAACGCCTTGGCGGTGGCGGCGGTCACCACCACGCGGTCCTGGCCGCTGCCGGCAATCACCGACTGGGTGGCGGCGCCGACCACGATCGTGTCGTTGCCGCTGCTGGCGGTGATCTGCAGCTTGCGGGTATCGTTGGCGGTGAACACGTAATCCGGCTGCGTCGTGCCCGACGCGGCGTCGGTCAGGGTCACGCTGGTGATGTTCTTGTCGCCGCTGGCAAGCGTTGCCGTGCCACCGCCGCTGATGATGAGTTGCGAGCTGCCGGTTCCGCCATTGATCGTCGCCCCGGCCGTGGCGGCGGTCGCATAAAACAGGTAGGTGCCGGTGGTGCCGGTGATCGTCTCGCCGCTGCCGCCGATCCAGACGGTGTCGTTGCCCTTGCCGAGCTTGATCAGATCGTTGTTGTCGGCGCCGTGGATATAGATGGCGGCCGGGTTCGGATTGACCGACTTGGCCGCCGCCGAGGTTACGTTCACCGTGCTGTCCAGACCGTCGCGCAGCCAGATGGTCTGCACCGTGCTGGCGATGGTGCCGGTCTTGCCGGTATAGGCGGCACGGCCTTCCGCGACATACACGTTCTGGATGTCGGCCAGTAGGGTGGGCGCGCGCAGGTCGAAACTGCCGCCGCCGGACAGCTTCAGCGTGTTGGTGCCACCTTCGCCGTCGATAACGTCGCCGGCAATGAGCGTGGAGTCGGTCGCGGTGATGACATCGTTGCCCGTGGTGCCCTGTATATTCGCCACGGCCTTCGTCAGCGTGGCGTTGATCGGCCCGTCCACGGCGGTCAGCAGCGTGCCGCCATTGCCGTCGCCGGATTGCACGAAGACCGGCACGCCGTTGGAGGTGTCGAGTTGCAGCGAGGCGACGGTGGCGCCATTGGCGACGAATGTCAGCAGGCCGCTGTCCGGATCCACGTTGGCCACGGCGCCGGTGATGCCGGCCACGTCGATCCGGTCGCCGCTGCCGTTGACCACGACCGTGCCCTGGAAGCCGGCGATGTCGCCCAGGCTGAGCAGGCCGGTGACGTCCTCGAAGGTCACGGTCTGGCCGGACCCGACCGGGCCGTCCAGCGCCAGAGTGGCGGCGGCCCCCAGCGTCAGGTCGCCGGTGCCGCCGATGGCGCCGGTGATGGCCAGGGCGCCGCCTTCCGCCGAGATCGTGCCGCCATCGTTGGTCACCGCGCCGGTGAGCGCGAGCGTGCCGCTCTCGGAATGGATCGAGCCGTCATTATAAACCGCCACGCCGACCGTGCTGGTGCCGGTGCCGCCGGTCTTGGCGAAATCGCCGTCGTTCCACAGCAGCGCGCCGGTGCCGGCGCCGAGGATGGCGGCGGCGTCGCCGGTCAGCGTGGTCACGCCGCTGGAATCGTTCAGCAGGGTCGAGGCGGCGCCGCCGTTATCGCCCACCTGGATCAGGCCGGCATCCTCGAAGGTGCCGGTGATATCGAAGGTCGCGCCGCCGGCAATGGCCAGCTGCGCCGCGCTGCCGCCATTCGCCACGGTGGCGTCGCCGGTCACGTCCACGGTGCCGGCGCCGGTGATGGCGAAGGCCGCCGCGCCGGCGGCGACGGCGACGGCGAACGCCGCCTCGCCGCCGAGGGTGAAGGTGTTGCCGGCGCCGGTGCCGATCGCGCCGGCCAGGGCGGTCAGCGTGTTGTCGAACTCGATGCCGGTCGCCGCCAGCAGCGTGCCGCCGGTGATCAGCAGGGTGGCGACGTCGATGCTGGCGCCGGCGAGCAGGGTGGCGGTGCCGCCGCCGAACGCCACCGTGTCGCCGCCGGTGATGGACCCGGCGAAGCTGCCGCCGCCGTCGAACTCGATGGTGCCGCTGTCGGACTGCACCGTTCCGGTGCTGCTGACCGCGACGCCGATATACACGGCGTCCGGGGCGCCGGCGAAGCTCGCCGCGGTGCCCTGCTTGATCAGCAGGCCGCTGTTGACCAGCAGGCCCAGGCTTGGGTCGCCGCCGATGGCAGTGAAGTTGCTGTTGAGGTCGAAGGTGCCCTGGTTGTCCAGCGTGGCGGATGCCGCGACGACCGCGCCGGTGTCCGGGTCGAGCGTGCCGAAGGTGATCACGCCGTTGTCGTTCACCAGGCCGGTGTTGACCCAGGTGGTGCCGCCCGCGAGGAACAGCTGGGTGGTCAGGTCGGGCGTGTTGTTCGGGTCATAGGCCGAGGCAAGGATGGTGGTGGTGCCGCTGGTCTGCAACGTGCCGGCGCCGTCGATGGTGCCGCCGGTGCTGTACAGCCCGGTGCCCAGCGTGGCATCGCCGGTGACACCCAGCACCGCGCCCGCCGCCACCGTCACCGCGCCGCCGGTCAGGGTGAAGCCTCCCGCGTCCGTGCCGCCGGCGCCGCTCGCCAGCGAGCCACCAGCGACCACCAGGTTGCCGCCCTGCACATCCAACGTGCCGGCGACATTGAACGCCGCGTTGACCACCAGCGTTGCCAGGGCGTTGGTGATGGCCACGGCGCCAACGCTGGCCGCCTGGCTGACCGTGACCTGATAGCTCGTGGCGCCGCCGAGCACGGCGGTGGCGGCGGAGTTGGGCGCCACGCCGCCGCTCCAGGACTTGCCGGTGCGCCACAGCCCGCTTGTGGAACTTATCCAGGTGGTGGTGTTGCTCATCGGAACCCTCGCCACGGTTGAATGGCGGCCCGTCAGGCCGCCGTGCCGGGCGCAGAGTAATCCATGCCACAGGGTAACGAGAAGTGGTTCAGCAAGTGTTTCTTAAAATCTTCGTCGATTTTCCGTTTTGCGTAGATTAGCAAACGGCGCTGTCGCCGGCAAGTTTTCGTGGTATCGTGACACCGTAACTTCACAACACCACGCTTCCTTGCAACGTGGTGCCGTCGTTGCGCAAGGCCCTGTGATCAGTTCTGCCCGGTGGCGGTCGGACAACCGCCCCGGGCAGGACAGGCCAGGCTAGGCGCGACGGCGGCGGAAAGCGGCGAGGCCGGCAACCCCCATCGCCAGCACGGCGAGCGACGCCGGCTCCGGCGCGGCGACGTTATCGACCGCGAAAGCATAGGTCGCGGAGGTGATGTCGATGCTGGTGATCGCGGACCCGGTGTAGGTCAGAACACCTTCCGGGTAAATATAGCCGGCCGGAACGGTGGCGGTGGCGGCTCCGGTGGCGCCGGTATTGGTCGTGAAGCTCAGCGTGTCGCTGCCGCCAAGCCCGAAGAAGTCATCGAGGGCGAAGTTCAGGGTGACCACATTGACCGGATTGGCGAAGGTGATGTCGAGCGTGCTGCCCGTGCTCGACGAGGAAAACAGGGCGTTGCCGGTCAGCGAGCTGAACAGGCCGCCCGTGGTGCCGACATAGAATGCGCCCGGATCGGTCGGCGAGGAGAACGTGATGTTCCCGTCGGTGAAGGACGTGGCGGTGCCGAGGGCGACGGATTCGAAGGTCTCCCCGGCGTTCGTCGCGTTCGCGGTGCCGATGAACGGCGCGGTGACGACGACGGCCGCCAGGATTGCGCTGCGGAATGTCATGGGTAGTTCCTTTTTCTGTGTCCTGCCCCCGGGGCAGCGATACGGTCATGGATCGGCCTGCGGGTCGCGCAGGGTCGTCGGTGTGGATGCCGGGAGGATGCCACCTTCCGGTCAGCGCACCGGCAGCGGGTGCATCAGCCCGCCGCTGGTCCACAGCGCATTGAGGCCCCGCGGCAGACGCATCGGCGCGTCCTGGCCCACGGTACGGTCGTAGATTTCGCCATAGTTGCCGACGGCGGCGATCGTCCGCGCCGCCCAGTCATGCTCGAGGCCGAGCGCGCGGCCGGCGGCGAAGTCGATGCCCAGCAGCCGCTGCACGGTCGGATCATCGATGTCGTGCAGGCCGGCGACGTTGCTTTGGGTGACGCCGCTGGCCTCGGCCTGCACCAAAGCATGCACCGTCCAGTCGACAATGGCGGCCCATTGCGCGTCGCCCTGCCGGTAGGCGGGCGCCACCGGCTCCAGCGTCAGCGTCTCGGGCAGCAGCACGAAGTCGGCGGCCCTGGCATGGAAGGCGGCGCGTTTCCCGGCCAGCCGCGAGAGATCGGCGCTCATCGCATCGCAATGGCCGACCACCAGGGCGGCATCCATCTCGCCTTCCTCCTGGAAGGGAAAGGGGGCGTAGGCGATGCCGCGGGCGCGCAGCGCCGAGTCCAGCACCACCGCCGTGTCGGTGCCGTCGATGTAGCACACGAGCCGGTGCGCCAGATCGGCGAGCGTGGCGATGCCGGCGCGGCGATCCACCATGACGCCCTGGGCGTCGTAGAACACCGGCGGACCGAACTGGGCGTCATACGCCCAGACGCCGCTGGCGCTCGGAGTGGCGCCGATCAGCACGTCGATCTCGCCTTTCTGCAGCGCCAGCATCGCCTCGTGCTCGATGGGGAATGGCTTCGGCTGCATTTTCGCCGCATCGCCCAGCGCGGCGACGGCGACCGCCTTGCAGATCTCCACGCCCAGCCCGTCCAGCCCGCCGTGCAGATCGTCCTTGTTGTATTCGGGGATTTCGGTGACCACCCCGCAGGCGAGCGTGCCCGCGCCGCGCACGCGGTCGAGCGTCGCGCCGGCCTTCGCCTCCGGCATCGCCAGGCCCATCGCCGCCACCACGAAAAAAGCGGTCCGCAAGTCCAGTCGCATGAAGTCCATCCTATGACCTTGGCGAAGGAAGTCCGGGGACGGAGCGGTCAGCTCCGTCCCCTCGCCGGTGTTCAGGCTTATGCACGTCGCGTCGTGATCAGGGATTCCAGTTGCCCGAGGTCGGAATGCCCGGGGCGGTGCCCGGCCGCGGGTTGAAGTCGGCGGGCGGCAGGTCCGTCGGCGGGTTGGACAGGCCGTTCGGGTAGTCGGTCGGGGTGATATTCAGCGCCGAACAGCCGGCCCGGTTGTAATGCGGCAGGCTGGTGACGACGCTTGCGGGAATGACGGCATAGCTCGCCGGCAGCACCGGCGCGTTGCCGCTCAGACGATCGTTGTCGAACGCCTCCAGCAGGTCGCCGATCCCGGGCACCACGTCATCCGCCGGGCCGAGATTGGCCTGGTTAAGCTCGGTCTTGCCGAGCTGGCGGGCGTATTGCTCGTCCGGCAGGTCGGCCAGCGGCACCAGACCGAACAACTCGTTGATGAACTTGATCACCGAGCTGTGTTCGCTGTACTGCGTCGAAATGGCGTGGGTGACGCTGTACGGCGAGATCACGATCGTCGGAATGCGCGGACCACCGGTCAGCGGCACGTTGTTCTGGTCCCAGGCGCGGATGCTCAGCGGCGCGTGGTCGTACAGCCCGTCGGTTTCATCATAGGTGATGATGATCGCGCTGTCCTTCCAGTACGGGCTGTTGGCGATGGCGTTCACGCTGTCGGCGACCAGCGCCTCGGAGATGAACGCATCCGAATAGCCGGGATGGTCGTCATTGCCGGGGAAGGTGGCCTTTTCGGCGGCGTTCGGCACCACCGGCACCAGACCGTCGTTGTTGGCGTAGCCGCCGCGCACGTAGAACACGCCGCCCTGTGCCGGCAGCTTCTGGGCGGCAACGTCGGAGAAGAAGTCGCCCAGCCCGTGCAGGTTCTTGATCTCGGTCTTGTTGTCGCCGAGATAGCCGAAATACTGCGGGCCGTTGTGGTGCACGATGTAGGAGGCGTGCAGCGGCCAGCTGGCACCGGCGAGGTTGCTGCCGTCGAACGGCTCGGCGTCGAAGCCCTGCTGGTACCAGCCCCAGTTCACGTTCGGGTCCTTGCTGGCGATGGTCCAGATGTCGTGCTGCACGTCCAGCAGGTCGGCGGCCGGGTTCTCGTCCTGCGCGATGATCTGGCCGATCTTGTTGCCGGCGAAGGACAGCGGCAGGGTGGCGAAGGTCAGGTTGCCGTTCGGCGAGGCCGGGTTTTCGTCCGGGCCATAGGGCGGCTTCACCGCCGCGTGGTCCTTGTTGGAGCCGGGGAACGGCCCCGGATCGCCGACCACCGGCACGGTGCCGTTCGCGCCCAGGTTCGGGTGCAGCGCCCACTGGGTCTCACCCGACTGGCCGGCGATGATGGCGATCGCGTTCGGCGTCGACGGTCCGATCGTGGTCTGGCGGAAGTTGTCGAACAGGGTGAAGCGGTCGGCGTAGTTCCACAGGAAGGGGATGGTGTCGCAGTCGATGTGCGACACCGCCACCTCGGCCATCTGCTTCTGTGCCAGCGTCGGATTCGCGGTCGGCGCGCGGCCGTTCGACTTGTTCACCACCGTCGAAGGATCGGAACTGGCGCCGGAGAACGCCAGGCCCTCCTCGTCCAGCGCGTAGGCGTCATTCTGCGCGGTCGCCGGGCGGGTCGTCTGCTCCAGGAAATGCGCGCTGTGCGCGATGCCCGTGTGCGAGTGGTCGATCGAGGTGGTGTCCTCGGGATACAGCTGCACCGGGTTGCCGTTGACGTCCTTCACCGTCGGCGGGATCAGGAACGGCGAGACCGTGCCGTAGCTGCCGTCGATGTTGCGGATCACCTGGGTGGCGCCGGGGTTGGTGGTGATCAGGTTGCCATTGGCATCGAACAGGCCGTTGGCGCCCGGATAGGTGCCAAAGTAATGGTCGAAGGAGCGGTTCTCCTGGAAGATGACGAAAACGTATTTCACCTTCTGCTGGAGCAGCTTCACCTTCTGCGCCACCGTCAGCTGCGTCGTGGGGTTGACGCCGCGGTTGTATGCGGTCGCGCCGACGCTGCCGGTCGCGCCCGCGGGTACCAGCACTGGGGTCGCCGCGCCTTCTACCGCATACGCCGCGTTCTGCATCATCCCGAGCATTGCCAGCGCCGCACAGGAGGCCCTGTAGGCTTGTTTACGTGTCATTTCATACGAACCCTTTTTTCCGCCTTTCCGGCCCGCCATCGGCGGGGCATGGCGCGCCGATCGTTAGTGCGGCGCAACTGAGGCCAGTTTCGCCGCGCCGTCCGGATGCGGCAACCGGCTGGACGTTAACGCTTCGTGAACTTTACACTGCACACTCGAGCGGCGGCCGGTTCACCGCCGCCGCGAGGGAAATCAGGGCCGGTTTTCCGCCAGCGCCGCGCACACCATGGTTACCACCGCAACCCAGTCGCCCGGCTCGGGCTGGCGAAACTGGCGCAGCGTCGGATACCACGGGCTGTCGTCGCGGCCACGCAGCCAGCGCCAGTCGGAGTCGAACCGGTTCAGCAGCCAGACCTCCCGGCCAAGCGCGCCGGCCAGATGCGCCACCGCGGTATCGACGCTCACCACCAGGTCGAGCGCCGCGATCAGCGCCGCCGTGTCGGCAAAATCGGTCAGTTCGTCGGTCCAGTCATGCAACACCGCGCCAATCCCCTGCCGCGGCGGCGCCTTGCCTTTCTGCAACGACACGAACGACACCCCCGGCACCTCGGCCAGCGGCGCCAGCAGCGCGGCCGGAACCGACCGCACCCGATCCTGCAAATAAGCGGGATTGCCGGCCCAGGCCAGGCCGACCCGCCGCCCCGGCAACGCCGCCAGACGCTGCCGCCACGCCGCCTCCTTCGCCGGGTCGGCGCGCAGATAGGGGACGTCGGCCGGCACGCTCTGCAATGTGGTCCCGAACACCCGCGGCAGGCTCATCACCGAGCATTGCCGGTCGAACGCCGGTTTTTCGGTGTCGAGCGCCAGCACACGCTCCGGTCCGGCCAGCGTGCCCATCAGCCGCAGCAACGCCGGCGGCACCTCCAGCACCACCCGCATCCGCGCGGCGGCGAGCGGAACATAGCGGCAGAACTGGATGAAGTCGCCGTTGCCCTGTTCGGGATGGATCAGCAGCACCTGGTCCGGCGCCACCTCGCCCGCCCATTCCCGGTCGCTGTGGCGCGGGACATAGCCAAGCGCGGCGACACGTGATTCGTAGTCGGCCCAGCCTTCCACCAGCCGGCCCTGGGCCAGCCGCAGCATCGCCCGGTTGTAGCGGGCGTTGTGGTCGCCGGGGTCGATCGTCAGCGCCCGGTCCAGACAGTCGGCCGCCGCCTCCAGCTGTCCGAGATCCTGCAGCACCAGGCCGAGATTGTTCCACGCATTGCCGGCATCCGGCCGCAGCCGGACCGCCTCGCGCAACAGCTTCTCCGCCTCGGCAAACCGGCCCTGCCGGTAGATCGCCGCGGCCAGCGCGTTCATCACCGCCGCGTCGGTGGCGGCGTGGCGCAGCGCCTCGGCAAAGGCGGCGGCGGCGCCATCGTTGTCGTCGCGCCGTTGCAGCAATTCGCCGCGCAGCCGGTGCGCCGGCGCATGGTCCGGCAGCGCCCGCAGCACCCCATCGAGCGCCGTCAGCGCCTCGTCGGTCCGGTCCGTCTCGGCCAGCACGCTGGCCAGATTGAACAGCAGCTCCGGCACGCCAGGGCGCAGCCGCAACGCCGCGCGGAACGCCTGCGCCGCCTTCTCCGGCTGGCGCAGCGCGCGCCAGGCGTTGCCCAGGTTGTTGTGCACGCCGTAATCGTCGGGCTTGGCCTTGATGGCGCGGCGGTAGCGGGCCACCGCCTCCGCGTGCCGGCCGGTTTCGTACAGCGCATTGCCGAGATTGTACTGCGCGCCGAACAGGCCCGGCTTGAGCCGCACCGCCTGCTCCAGCGCCGCGATCGCGTCGGCCAGCCGGCCGAGCGCCTTCAGCGCCAGGCCCAGGCTGTCGTAATATTCCGCGCATTGCGGCTGCAACCGGATCGCCGTGCCGATCGGCCCCAGCGCCTGCGCCGGCGCGCCCTCCTGCACATGAGAAAGGCCGGTCAGATGCAGGCTGTCGGCATGGTCCGGCACCAGGCTCAGCACCTCGGCATAGCGGGCCCGCGCCTGCTTGTGCTCGCCCGCCTGCTGCGCCGCCATCCCCTGGCGCAGCAGGCGATCCAGCGCCGGCGACAACACCGCCACCGGCCGGTTCACGGCGCGCACGCCACCGGCTCGCCCGCGATCGCCCCGGTGCGGCGCACCGCCTCGGCGATCTCCTCCGCGCTGTGGGTGAGCCGCAGACCGCGCAGCACCGGGTGCTCCCAGATCGGCGGGCCGGGGGATGAACCATCGGCGGGAACCGTCACCGGCGCGCCGGACACCGGCAGCGCGGCCAGCAGCGCCGCCTCGTCCAGGTGCCGCTGCTCCCAGGCCCGGTCGATGGCGCGGATCACCGCCGCCCAGTCGGTCCGGCACCGGCGCCGCTGCACATACAGCGGGAACGATTCCAGGCCGAGCCCGGCATACAGGTCCAGGATACGCAGATCGATACCCGTCTCCAGCCGCGCCGGGACGATGCCCAATCCGTCCGGCGCCCCGCCCACGCCAAAATACAGGCAGGGGATGCCGTAGCTCTCGGCGAACACCAGGCCGTGCAGGCTGGTCGAGACGATCCGCCGGCAGGCCAGGATGTCGTCGATCCGGGCGAACAGGCCGGGCAGGTCGGGCGGGGTGACGGTGCTGATCAGCCGCACCGCCCCGGCCAGATCGGGCGGCACCACATAGCGCTGATGCAGCGGGTTGAAATGCACGTCGAAGCTGCGGTCCGTCAGGTCCGACAAATGCAGGATCACGCCAAGCTCGTGGCGCTTCGGCACGGCGGGGCGATGGAAGCGGGGCAGCAGCCAGACCGGGTCGCCATACACGCCCGGGGCGGCCAGGGCGCCCTCCCCGCGCAGGATCGCCTCGCTGATCGGCCCGCGCGTGGCGGCGATGTGCACCCGCGTGCCGGGCGGCGTGCGGTATCGTTGCTTTTCCGCCGCGGGCGCCAGCGGATTGCGGTACAGCGACGCGCAGGTGCCCCAGAACCAGACATCGCCGCCGGCGAAGCCATGGCCGATGGTGCCGACCGCGGCCAGCCGCGGAACGGTGCTGCGGAACGGCACCCGCATGATTCCCAGCCCGGTGCACAGCGCCACCATCACCGGGCTGAGCGCATCGCCGAGATTGACATAGCTGGCGTCCGGCGACGCGCCGGCCCAACCCAGCGGTACGGCGCCGGTTTCCTGGGCGATCCTGTCGAGAACCGTCGGACGCATGCGGAGGTACTATTCAGTGGCTGCTGTGCGTGCCAGTAATGGATTTTCAGCGAACATGTCAACGCACTGTCAACCCGGCGCATCGCTCTTATTCCTGTTCAAGAATGTAAGCGGCCGTCATCAAACCGAAACTTTACCTTTTCAGTGAGGCAATATATCCGGCGCTGCCGAGGTCGGGCGCCGCCCCGATCACCGCCGGATTTCTGGACAGATCGGGGCCCGCACCGCTGATGCCGTTGAGTATGTTGTTGTGCCGGACGGGTGCGCGAGCCTGCGTCCTCGCCGGTCTGCTGGGTCTGGCCGGGTGCTACGCCCTGCCGATCGCCGGCCCGCTGGTGTCGGACATCGACCAGGAACAGTGGGACCACCAGCGCTACCCGTTCGATCTGGTCACCCTGGACCCGGAGATGGTGCCGATCCTGGAAGCCGGCCGTCCCGCCGAGGACGAGGCGTTCATCGCCGATCTCGGCGCGGCCGACCTGCGGGTGGGGCCGGGCGATGTGCTGTCGATCACCATTGTCGAGCCCGGCGCCGGCGGCCTGTTCTCCGGCACCACCGCCGCCGGCACCGGCGATCCGGGGGCGCGGGTGGTGACGCTGCCCGACACCACGGTGGATGCGGCGGGCACGATCACCGTCCCGTTCGTCGGCACCCGCCGGGTCAGTGGCCGCACCACCACGCAGGTCGCCGACCTGCTGCGCGCCGCCCTGACCGCCAATGCGGTGCAGCCGCAGGTGATGGTCAACCTCAACCGCTCGCGCACCAACCGGATCAGCGTTGCCGGCACGGTGAAATCGCCCGGCCTGTTCGAGCTGACCGAGCCGGGCGTGACCCTGCTGGAATCGGTGGCCCTGGCCGGCGGCGCGGTCGATCCGCCGCAGGACACGGTGGTGCAGTTGCATCGCGCCGGCGGCGTCCACCGGGTGCGGTTGCAGACGCTGCTGGACTCGCCCGTCACCAACGTCCATCTGCAGGGCGGCGATTACGTGTACCTGGTTCAGCAGCCGCGCAACTACGTGGTGCTCGGCGCCACCGACAAGGCGGAGGAGGCGCCGCTGCCGGGGGTGCCGCTGACACTGTCGGCCGCCCTCGGACGTGCCGGCGGGCTGGTCGACAGCCGCGCCGACAGCCGTGGCGTGTTCCTGCTGCGCTACGAAAGCGCCGAAACGGCGGACCGGCTCGACGCCGTCGCCGCCAAGCTCGCCCGCCGCCGCGGCGAGGATACCGCCGAGGCGGCGCCCGCCCCAAGGCGACCGGGCGACGCGCCGGTGCCGGTGCTCTACAAGCTGAACATGAAGTCCGGCACCGGCCTGTTCGTGGCGCAACAGGTGACGGTGCGCGAAAAGGACCTGATCTATGTGCCCGGCGCCGAGGCGGTGCAGTGGAAGAAGCTGATCAGTCTGCTGCCCACCGATGTCGGGTTCGCCTATCGGTTCCAGTGACGCGCGGCGCGCTGCGGCTGCTCGGTTGCGCGCTGCTGGCCGGCTGCGCCGCCCCCGTGGACAACGCCGCCGATCCGTCGGCGGCCTTTCCCGCGCGGGTGGAAGGGTTCGAGCGGGTCGAGGTGGTGCCCGCCGGGCATGGCCGCCTTGGCGTGATGGCCGGCTACCAGAGCATCGGCACGCCGGGCGGCGGCGATCCGGTGCCGGTGGCCGCCACTGTCCACGTGCATGCGCCGCGCGCCGGCGATTCGATGCTGCCGGCGCTGGACCGCATGGCCGATCCGGCCGCCGTCGCCGCCGCCGACCTGGTGCTGTCGGAGGCGCAGGTGCATCGCTTCTATCCGCAGGCGCGGGTGCTGCGGGAGGCCGCGGCGTTCCTGGTGCAGGGCGGTGCCTTCCGTCCCGGCCGGCGCGCCCTGATCGCGTTCGACGAGAAGCGCGACGGCGCCGTGCAGCCGATGCAAATGGCCATCTACACCTTCTGCTGCGACCGGGCGGGCATGCTGCACGAATACCGGTTTCGCTACGCCGCCGATGCCGGGCCGGATCTCGCCATCGCCGCGTTCATGCGCGCGCTGGCCTGGTAGGCCGCTTGCCCGCGGGGCGCCCGGCCTCGTTTTTGAGCCGGCCTCGTTTTTGAGATAGTCCCATTTTTCGTGATAGGCTCTTAACGGGGTTTTAGGGCGCCGCGGTCAGGATGAGGGCGTCGCGCGGCAGGGCCGTGCGGCGGACTCCCATTCCGTGCGTCCCGAGCCAGAAGGGCCGGCGCGCGGCTGTCAGGAGGTATCTCCGTGCCGCGTTCCCTTATCGTTCCGGCCCTCGCCGGCGCGTTGCTTGTTTGCGCCCTGAATTCCACCCCGGCCGCCGCGCAAGCCACCCCGGCCGGCATCGCCGGCTTCATGGTCATGACCGTCTGCGCCGACGCGCATGACAGCGTCCTCCCCGGCATCGCGCCGACCGATGCGGCCTGCGCGCGCCCACGCAAAATCCGCGCCGGCGAGTTGCCGCCCTACCAACTGACGAGTTTCGCCGCCGCGGGCAGCCCCTGCGCCGACCGCCACGGCATCGTCACCAAGGAAAACATCACCGTCACCGTCGGAACGCAGCTTCGTGTCGTCAGCCTCACCCGGCACGCGCCGTATATCGGCTGCAAGACGCCGTCGGTCCTGCCGGCCGCCCTGTTTGCCTCGGTCGAGGGATCGGATGACCAGTATGGCTACATCATGGGCAGCGGCAGCCCGGCCGGGCTGTCGGAGTTCGACTCACCCGCCTTGTGCCAGATCGCCCCAAACAGCTCGCGGCGGTTCACCCGCGGCTGGGTGATCGCCCCCGCGGTGCTGCCCGAGCCGGGCCAACCGGGCACGATGGTGCTGGACAGCACCGTGTTCGCCGGCAATTCGGCCCTGGCCTTTGGCGCCTGCCCGGGGGGGGTGCATCGCAGCCTGTCCGCCTGGGTGCTGGACACGGCGAATTTCACCTCCGGCCTGCGCCTGCAAACGGTGATTTCCAATCACTACGCGCAAACCGATGTCCCCGGCCTGTCACCGGGCGCCGCGCAGCAGATGGAACGAACCTACTGGACCCGGGAATTCGGACTGAGCCGGTGGGAGAAATGGGCGCGCGAGGACTGGACCCTGAACGGCACGTCGGCGCCGGTGCTGGCACGGACCCTGTTCGGCGAAAAAACCTGCACCGCCCCCTACGCCCTGCCCGCCCGCACCACCTCGCGCATGCAGATGGGGCCGGTGGAGGCAACCGGCGCCTGGAGCCAGGTACTGCGCAACCCGGTGACCGGCGAACAGCATGTCTGGTACCTGGTGCACTGCGACGACTTCACCAACATCGCCCGCCAGCCGGTCACCACCGCCAGCGCCATGGCGATGCCGCCCGGCTATGACGGCTTATGGCGCCCCTGATCCACTCAGTGGGGGGCCGCGACGCGGCGGGCCAGGTCGATGTCGTTGAGCTGGATCGGCTCCTGCGACAGCAGCCCGTCCAGGTAGGCGCGCGCCGCCTGCTGGGCGCGGGCCTGGCGCAACGCCTGGACGAGGCCGTCCCGGGCCTCGGCCAGCGTTGCCGGACCGGCCGGGCGGACGCCCAGCAGCTTCACCACATGCCAGGCATCGGCCGAACGGATCGGCTCGCTGACGGCGTTCTCGGCCAGCCCGCCGACCGCCTCCCGGATCGCCGGCAGCACGGCGTCCTCGCGCAGCCAGCCGAGATCACCGCCGCGCTCGGAGGAGGCGCGGTCCTGCGAGGATTTGCGGGCGATTTCGGCGAAGTCGGCGCGCGACCGGGTGACCTGCTGGCGGATGTCCTGAATCTTCCGGCGCGCCTCCTCGTCGGCGTCCTTGCCGGCGTTCGGCGGCACCAGCACGGCGATCTGCGCCAGGTGGTACTGGCGCGGCAGCGTCAGCCGCGCCTTGTTGGCCTCGTAGGCGGCGGCGATCTCGGCCTCGCTGGGAAAAGACGGGTCGGGCTGGGTCAGCGACGCCAGATAGGTCTGGGTGATCACCGTATCGGAGGCGTCACGGGCGCGCTGGATCACCTCGGGCCGCTGGTCCCAGCCCTTGGCGCGCGCCTCCGCCAGCAGCGTCTGCGCCAGCAGGCGGTCGCGCACGAAGGCGGTCAGCGCCGCCGGATTGGCGGTGAGCTGGGCGCGCGCGGCGGGGTCGGCGCGGTCGAGCAGGTCACGCACATCGCTCACGGTGAGCCGGACATTGCCCCGCTGGGCCACCACGTCGCCGGCAGGGGATGCCGGCGGATCGCCGGCGCCGCCCAGCAGCGCCAGGCACATCAGGACGGGAACGGGAATTCGTTTCACGGTTTGGATGCTCCTGGCATGATGGCCACGTCCTGGTCTCGCAGCCTGTCGTCGTAATCCTGCACCAGATTCTCCAGTTCGACCCGCTTGAGGCCGAGCAGAGGTTCGTAGCTCGCCACCAGCAGGGAACGGAAGTCCTGGGTTTCGTAAAGATGCAGGATTTCCTCGCCCAGCGAGATCAGGCGGCCGTTCTTTTCCCTGCATGACTGAAGCCGGTCGCCGGCCGGGGCCGCCTGCGCGCGCAGCCGGGCCAGCGCCTCCTGCGTCTCGCGCAACGCGGCGGTGGTGCGGCGCAGCGCCTCGCGCAGTTGGGCCACGTCGTCTTCCTGGGCCGGCGCCGGCGCGGCGGCCAGCAGGGTTGCGAGCAGCACCAGCAGGCCCGGCATGCCATCGCGCATGGTCAGAACTTCGCGTTCAGATCGAGCAGGATCGTGTTGACCGAATAAGGCGGCCCGGACACGGCGCTGGTGCTGTACCACTGGCCGCTCAGCCACAGGTTGCGGGCCAGCGCCAGATTACCGGCGAGCACGAAACCCTTGGCGTTGGTGCCGCCGAGATGGAACAGCGAATCGGTCAGGGCGTCGAGCACCGCATCGGATTCCCGGTATTTGTAGGTCAGCGAGACGTTCCAGTCCCACAATCTGGTCAATTCCATCTGGCCGACCGCGACCCGCAGCATGTAGCCGCTGTTGCCGCCGACATACAGGCTGTTCGCCCCCAGATTGTTCGGCGGGTTGAGCTTTTCGATCGCGCTGGCGTTGAAGCCAAGGTTGAGCAGGTAATCGCCCTCGACGCGCACATCGAACGGATGCCAGCCGAGGTAGGTCGTCTGGGCGTGCAGGTCGAGTATCTCGAAGCGCGAGGCAAGGCCATAGAACTGCGGCTGGGCGGTGCTGGTGCTGGTGTTGATGTTGCGGATCGGGAATACGGTGTTGCCGTACTGGATGAACGGCGCGTAGGTGCCGTCGGTGCTGCAACTGCCGAAGCTGGTCGGCTGGTCGCACAGGGCCGACTCCTTGCCCTGAACATTGCTGAAATCGAAAAAGCCGGCGGCGACGCGAACCGTCCAGTCCTCGGGCTTCCAGGTGGCGGCGGCCTGCGCGGCGAACAGCCAGGAATCGTCGCTCTTGGTCTTGACCTCGTTGGTCGAGCCGAGGTTGAAGGCGGTGTTATACACCGGGAAGGCGCCGAAATTGAGGAACCCGTCGAGCGAACCGCCGCTGATATAGCGCGTCTGGGCGGCAAAGCCGTCGAAGCCGAGTTCATTGTCGAACAGCAGGTCGGAGGTCCAGAACGGGTTCGGGCCGCGGCCGGCGGTGATGTCGATCCAGCTTTGCGGCTGCAAGCGGATGAACGCCCGGTCGATCCACACCGAGTATTTCGTGTAATCGCCCGGCGAGCCGAGCGTCTGGTTGGTCGAGACCGGGCTATCGTCCGATCCGGTGGCGATGCGGATTTCGGTGCTGGCCCAGTCGGTGACCTGGGCATCCACGCCGAGCCGGGCGCGCAGGCGCACCCGCGTGCGGTCGGCGGTGGTGTTGAGCAGCGGCGGCAACGTGCTGCTGGTCGCATCGTAGCCGTTGGGGAGGTTGTTGATCGCGTTGAAGTTGGGAAAGTCCGGCGAATTGCCGCTGGGGAAAACGTCCCATTGCCCGCGCACGCGCACATCGCCCGACAGCTTGATGCGCTGCACCCATTCGGGGATGACGCTCGGCTCGGCCCAGCCCTCGTCACGGGCCTGCTGCATCATTTCCTGTTTCACTTCCGCGGCGATCTGCTGGCGCACCGTCTCGGGCACCAGGGTCACGCGGACGGTGTGGCCGGCACCTTCCGTCCCCGCCGCCGGGGCGGCGGCGGGCGCGGTGGCGGCGGGGGCGGCCTTGGCGGCGGGTCGCTGGGCGTGGGTTTCGGCGCGCGCCTGTTCCAGCAGCGAATCCGCCTGCGCGCGGGTCAGCACGCCGTTCTTGACCAGTATCTGGATCAGCCGCTCGGTGGTGCCGTCGGCCGGCTGGGCGCGCAACGGTGCGGGGAACGCCGCCAGCACCAACAGCGCGGCCAGCAGCCAATGGCCGCGCCGTGCCATCCGGCCGGGGCGGGCCGGGCGGCCTTCCTGCTCGCCGGCGGTCACGACGCGCGTGCCCGGATGCGCAAGGTCACCGGCTGCGGCATGTCCTGCGGCGGGCGCTGGCCGATCGGCGTGGCACTGACCACCCGGATGATCGTTTCGTCGGTGGCGGCATCGCCGCTGGAGGAGACGATCTGCGCCCGCGCCACCTGGCCGGCGGCGCTGATCCACACGCGCAGCGTCAGCAAAAAATGGCCCGTGCGGGTTTTCTCGTCGCGCTGCAACGCCTCCTGGATCTGCGCCTGGATCTGGCTGGCATAGGCACCGAACTGGCTGCCCCCGCCGCCGCCGCCGCCGATCATGTCGCCGCTGCCGTCGCCGGCGGCCAGGCCGTAGGCATTGGTGCCGGCGCCGGCCATGGCGGTCAGCGCCGCACCGGGCGCTTTCGGCGCCGCCTTCGCCGGCTGGCGGGCCGGCGTGGGGTCGGTCATCTTCGGTGGCTCCGTGCTTTTCTGGGGCTCGGGCGGTTTTTCCTCCTTGCGCACCGGCGGGGGGGGTGGTGGCGGCGGCGGCAGCACCACCCGCATCACCGTGTTCACCGGCCGTTGCGGCCGGTCGTCATGCCCGGCCAGCACCGCCACCACGGCGACACCGGCCAGCAGCGCCGCGCCCAGCGCCAGGTTGCGCCACCAGGGCACGGCCGGTTGGTCGGTATCGGTGGCGTCGTCGCGCGGCATGGTCACGATCCGGGCGGGCGGGTGGCGGCCAGCCCGAGCGAGGCGATGCCGACGCGCGAGCACAAATCCAGCACCTGCATGATGCGGTCGTACTGCACCGCGCGGTCGCCCTTGAGGATCACCGGCAGATCGGGGGTGTTGGTGCGGGCGTCGCGCAGTTTCTGTTCCAGTTCCGGCAGCGAAACCGGCACGGTATCGAGAAACACCTGGCCCTGGTCGGAAACGGTGACCACTTTTGTCTTGGGAACCGCCAGGCTTTGCGACGAACTCGCCTTGGGCAGATCGACCTTCACGCCGGCCACCGAGGCCGTGGTCATGATGATGAAAATGACCAGCAGCACATAGGCGAGGTCGAGCATCGGCGTGATGTTGATGTCGTCGTACGGCTTGTCTTCGCCCTGGACCTGCATGGCACCCTCATTATTTCCGTGCCGCCGCGGCGACCGGGCGGACGATGGCGCGCGCCTCACCCATGCGCGTCACCGTCTCGTTGACGAACGCGTACATCGTCGCGTTGGCGTCCTTGATGCGCAGCAGCAGATAGTTGTAGCCGAACATGGCCGGGATCGCGACGAACAGCCCGGCCACGGTGGCCAGCAGCGCCGCCGAAATGCCCGGGGCGATGGCGTTGATGTTGACGTCGCCGGCCTGGGCGATGGCGGCGAAGGTGATCATCACCCCGACCACCGTGCCCAGCAGCCCGAGGAACGGCCCGCCGGAGATCGACACGATCAGCACCACCATCAGCTTGCTGAGCATCTGCGATTCGCGGGTGAGGCCGGTTTCCATGGCGGCGCGGATGGCCGCCAGCGATTGCGGCAGCAGGGTGCCGCCGGTTTGCAGGCGGCCGGCCTGCAACCGCTCCTGCAACTCCTCGACACCGATGCGCGCCAGCCGCGCCAGCGACGAGTTGCGCAAGGCCGGCGCCTCGCGCCGGGCCAGCTCCGCCAGCGCCGCCATGTGGTCGCCGTTGGCCTCGCGCACCAGTTTGCGGTACTCGCCGCGGAAGAAACGATCGGCGCGATCCAGACGATTCAGTTGCATGGCCTTCACCGCCATCACCAACCAGGTCGCCGCCGCCATGACCGCCAGCAGCCCGATCACCACCCAGGCATCGGTGGTGACCGAGCGGACGATCACGACCATATAGCTGCCGCCGGTGGCGCTGGCCTGCTCCGGCTGGTCGAACGACAGCAGCCGCGGGTCCGGCCCCTGCGAGGCCACCGCGACCGCCATGGCGCCGGGCGGGCGGGCCGTCCTGGCGATCTGGAACTCGTCGAGCAGGCCGGCAAAGCGCGGCGCCTGGGCACTCTCGGCGCCGGCCAGCACCGGCTGGCCGTCGATCACCGGCAGGCTCGCCGCAACCTCGCCCGCCGGCTGGCCGTCGACATACAGCACCAGCCGGTCGGCGGCGGTGACGGCGATATGGTGCCAGCCGGACACCGGCAACGCCGCCGCCGCGGCGACGCGCTTAACCCCCCCCGCCGCGTCGATCTGCGCGTAGGGGATGCCGCGGTCCAGGCCGATGGTGATGCCGTTGCCGCCGTCGCGGTCGCTGAACAGCACCGCCGTGCGGGTGTCCGGCGCCGGCTTGATCCACATCGACCAGGTCATCGCCTGCCCGGCCGCGATGGCGAGCGAGGGCGTGCGGGTGATCCGCACCGGCCGGTCGGGCCGCAGCGCGAAACCGATCAGCCCGTTGTCGTCGCGCGCCCCGGCGATCTGCGCGTGGCTGGCGAAGGCGGTGGCATCGCGGGCCAGCCCGTTCTCCTCGCCGAAATGATAGACCAGCAACGTATCGGCGTCGTAGGTGGCGCGCGCGTCGCTGCCGTCATTGGCGGCCGGGTTGCCCCAATAGATATAGAACGGCGTGGTGCCGCCCGGCGCGAGATTGGGGATATCCACCCAGACCAGCGCGGTCTGGTCGGGCGTGGTGGTGAACCGCTCGATATGGTAGTGCAACGGCGTGCGGTCGTCGGCATCGACGAAGCGCAGATCGGCGCCGCCGTCCTTGACCGCCGCGAAGTCGAAATTGCCCGAGAACAGCCGCACCAGCACCTGGGCGCGGCCGATCGGCTCGGTAATGCCCGCCCCCTTGGGGCTGGCATCGGCGACCACCCGCAGGCGGTACGGCCAGTCCTTGTTCCACCAGGCCTGCGCCGGGCTGGCGGCCAGCGTCGATCCCAGCAGCAGCAGCAACGCCAGTGCCGGCAGGCGGCGAAGACGGAAGCGAAGGCGCAAAGCCATGGTCAGAACGCTCCGTTGACGCGGAACAGCAGGGCGGTGGTGCCGGCCTTGGTGGTGGGGCCGCTGGTGAGCGTGTGGGCACCGGCCATCTCGGCGGCCAAAGCGTCGCGCACCCGCACCCGCACCCCCAGGCCGAGCGAGGCCAGCCCGTCGCTGGCGCGCTGCTCGGGCAACGGCTGGTGGATGGCCACGCCGCCGCCATCGACGAAGGCATAGCCACGCAGGTCGGTGAGGATGCCGCCGCCGTCGCCGGCAAGCTGCCAGCTGCGCAACTCGGCCTGTGACACCACCCCGTAATCGCCGAGCGCCTCGGATTCCAGGTAGCCGCGCACGGTGTCGACGCCGCCGGCGCTGAGCTGCTCGTTGCTGATCAGCGGCTGGTCGGTGATCTGCCCCTGCACGTGCAGAAAGGCTTGCAGCCCGTAGGGAAGCTCCTGCAGGCGGCTGCCGTCGACGCGGACATAGGCGAAGCCGGGCTTGGCGTAGGCGCGCACGGCGTCGAACTCGGGGGTGGAGCTGCCCACGCCCGGCAGCGCGGCGACGTAGCTGACCGTCGCCGCGGTCTGCGCCGCCTCCGTGGTCCAGCCCGCCTGCCAGGTGATCGACACCGGGTAGTACAGAATCGGGGCGCTGCTGCTGGCCGCGCCAAGCTCGGTGATGTCGTTGAAATCCTTGCGGTCCAGGCCGATGCTCAGGGATTGCGAGAACGCCGCCTCGGCGGTGACCGGCACCAGCAGGCGCAGGCCCAGCACCGAGCCGCGGCCCAGCACGTTGGTACCGCCCAGGGTGGAGACGTTGCTGTTCGAGTTCAGATAGGACAGCACCAGCGACAGCCGGCTGGACGGAATGCGGAACAGGTAGGAGCCGGACCAGACGCCGGCATCGGCGGGGCGCTGCGGCGCCACCTGGAACGACACGCTGGCGCTGTCGCCGCGCTGCCAGAGATTGTTGTAGCTGAGCGAGCCGGTGGCGCGCAGCGGCGTGGTGTCGGCGCTGTGGCGGTTGTTGACTTCCAGCGTCGCCTGCAACGGCAGCGAGTCCTTGACCTGCAGGTCCACATCGACGGTTCCCGCAACCTCGCCGGGGCGCAGCACCGGGGTCACGGTGCGGTCCGGCCACTGGTTCAGGTTGACGATGTCGCGCTGCACGTCGGCCATCCGCGGCACCGTGCCCTCGGCCAGCGACGGCGCCCCGTCGCGGATCTCGCTCAGGGCGAAATAGCGCGACCCGCGCACCCGCAGCCGGCCGACCCGCCGCTCGACGACCTTGAGCACCACGACCCCGTCACGCACCGACTGCGCGGGAAGTTCCACCGAAACGGTCGGATACCCCTGCTTCGCATAGACCGCCTCCAGGGCGGCGCGGGCGTGCTCGACATCCTCGGCGGTGCGGCCGGGACCAAGGAAGGGATACACCGAGTCCTCGACCGCCGTGTCGGGCAGCACGCTGTTGCCTTCGACGCGGTACTCCTCGACGTCGAAACTCCGCACCGGCTGGGCCGCCGCCGCGCCGCATACCAGCAGCAGCGCCGCGGCCAGCGACAGGCCCGGCGCCACGCGCGTTCCATGTTGTCGCATCACGGCGGGGCCGCGACGGCGGACAGGCGCCAACGTTGCATCAGCGTGTATTGGTGCGGTGGAACATCGACACGACCGTCTCACAGCGCGCCGACGGTCGCCATATTGGATTGGTTACTAATCCGTGAAACTGTACAGCGGCGGTACCGCGAAGGCGCATGGCGGCCCCGCAGTCTTAGCCGGGCATGCTGTCGTACAGCCACACCAGCCAAATTGCCAAAGCAAGCCAGGGGCCGAAGGCCAGTGGTGCGCCGTTGAATGCCTGCCGCCGCGCCAGCCGCAGCGCCGCCGTCGCCGCCAGCGCGGTAACAGCGGCCAGCAGCATGACATCGGGCAGTGCCTGCCAGCCCAGCCAGGCCCCCGCGGCCGCCAGCAGTTTGGCGTCGCCGCCGCCCAGGCCCTCGCGCTTGCGCAAAGCGCGATAGCCGGCCGCCACCGCGGCAAACACCAGCCAGCCCAGGGCGGCGCCGATGGCGGCATCGGCCAGCGCCTCCGGCGCGGTCAGCCAGGTCGCGCCCAGGCCTGCCAGCAGCAGCGGCAGGGTCAGCGCGTCGGGCAGGATCAGCCACTCGATGTCGATCCAGGCGAGCGCCAGCAGAGTCCAGCCGAGGCCGCAGCCGAGCCAGGCCAGGCTGGCGTCGCCGGCGGCAACCACCGCCGAGGCGGCGACCGCCACCGCCGCCAGTTCGATATGCCAATGGAACGGGTCGATCGGCGCGCCGCAATGGCGGCAGCGCCCGCGCAGCCACAGCCAGGACAGCAGCGGCACCAGATCGAGCGGTCCCAGCGCGGCGCCGCAGGATTCGCAACGCGAGCGGGACAGCGCCACCTTCTCGCCGCGCGGCAGCCGCCGGATCAGCACGCCGAGCAGGCTGCCCACCGCCGGCGCCGCCAGCAGGGGCATCAGCTCCATGGCCGTGGCTTCAGTTCCAGCTCAGCACGTGCCACGGCCGCGGCGCCTCCTCGTCGGCGAGATTGATGCGCACCACCGCCCGCCGTCGCGCGCGGGCGCCGGGCAGCGTCACCTGCGCGTCGATCTCCACGATCATCGGCGCCATCTGGCCCTCGGGTGACTGCTGCAACTGGCCGACGCCACCGCCGGTTTCCTGCATGGCCCGGGCCACCACCGGGTCGGCGTGGGAAAGATCGATCCGTCCGGTGTTCCATACCGACACATGCGGCGCCAGACGGACCAGCACATCCGGGGTCATGCCAAGTACCAGGCCGAGTTCCTCCGGGCTGCGGTAGTATTCGTTCGGCGGCCCGTACGGCAGGCCGGCGGCACGGTACTCCGCCGCCTTGGCCCCGCCCGGCGTGGGCTTGTCGCCGATGGTGCGCCAGTCCATCAGCGCGGCGGCCAGCTGGACCGCGCGCTTTTCCTCGACACCTTCCAGCCGCAGCACCACCGCCATCAGTTGCGGCGTCGCCATGGCGGGGTTGATCCGTCCGCCATGGTCCAGCACCGTCACCTCCGCCCGTCCGCCGCCGAGCCGGACGGAACGCCGCGCGCCATCGGCCTTCCAGCCGCGTGGCGAGGGATCGAGCAGGCGCAATATCGCTTCGTCCACCATGCCATCGGCGAGCGCCTCGGCCACGGCGGCATCATGCAGCAGCGTGCTGAGCGAGGCCGCGCGCCGTGCAGCGGCGGTGATGTGGCTGCCCAGCAGGGCCAGCAGCGCCACCGTCCACAGGACCACCAGCAGCGCGAAGCCGCGGGAGCGCCGCCGGGTGCGCATCCGTCAGGGCGTCAGCGCGTCGCGGGCGCGGCGGATCACCCGGGCGTTCGGATCGTCCGAGCCGGATGGCGGCAGCGCCCGCAGCATGGCCGGCATGGTCGCGGCGCCGCGCAGGGCCTCGCGCATGTCCTCGGTCAGCGCCCGCGCGTCGCGCTGGTCATGGACGACATGCGGGGTGATCAGCACCAGCAACTCGGTGCGCGTGCGCGAGTTGGACTGCTGGCCGGCCAGGAAGCCGAGCACCGGAATGTCCTTGAGCCAGGGGATGCCCTGGTTGCCGGTGCTCGTGGTGTCGCGGATCAGCCCGGCCAGGCCGACCGTCTGGCCGTCCTGCACCACCACCCGCGAGGTCACGTAGCGTTCGTCGAATTGCGGGCTGCTGATGCCCGAGGTCGTGGTCGCCTCGGTGTTGACGTCGCTGACCTCCTGGGAGATGTCGAGCGTGACCAGGCCGCCGCTGTTGACCCGCGGGGTAACGTCCAGGATCACCCCGGTCGGCTGGTAGCTGACCGAGTTGACCACGGTGGCGTTGCTGACCAGCGTGCTCTGCGACTGCGAGGTGAGGTACGGCACCAGGGCGCCGACCTGCAACCGCGCCGGCTGGTTGTCCACCACCATGATCTGCGGCGAGGACAGCACGTTCACCTTGGTGATCGCCTGCAACATGGAAATGGCGAGCGGGCCGCCGCCGTTCTGGTTGCCGCCAAGAATGAAACCCGGGAAGCTGTTGCTGAGCGAGGCGGCGGCCAGAGTGGTGACCGCGGTGCTGCTGCTGGGCAGGCTGAGCACCCCGTTGATGCCGCCCGCCTTGAAGAAGAACTGGGTGCCGTATTGCAGCTGGTCGTTGAGCGTCACCTCGGCGATGGTGGCGTCGATGCGAACCTGCAACGGCAGGATGTCGATCTTGCGCAGCATGGCAAGAACGGTTTCCTCCTCCTGCGGGGTAGCATAGATCAGCACGGCGTTGTTCTGCGGGTTGGACAGGATGCGCATGGCGTCGGCGTTGTCGTTGCCGCCGCCTGATTCGAGGCCGCCCAGCAGCGGATTGCCGGACGCGGCGGTGCCGGACGTGGCGGCGCCGGCGCGCGAACCGGCCGCGCCGGAGCTGGTCTGCCCCTGGCCGCCGCCGGAAGCCAGCCCGCCGCTACTGCCACCCAACAAGCCGCCGCTGCTCAGCGCGCTCCCGCTTGTCCCGCCCCCGCTTGTCCCGCCCGAGGCGAGGCCCGAACCGGAACCGCCGGCGCCGGACTGCATGGACGTGCCGCCCAGCCGGCGCTGCTGCGCGGCGGAGCTGCTGGCGGTCGGCTGCGCCGTCACGTTGTTCGGGGTGAACGCCATTTGCAGCGTGTAGGCAACGTCGTCGGAATGGCTGTTCTGAAGGTAATAGACGTGCCAGCTGCGTATCGTGTTGCGGCGCTCATGCTCGACCAGCGCATAGACGCGGCGGACGGTGTCGATGAAGCGGGGCTGCGTGGTGGCCACCAGCACCGCGTCGAACCGGCTGAGCGGCACGATGCGCACCGGCGCCGCGCCGGCGCCGTGCAGCGCCTCGCGCAGGGCGTCGGCGAAGTCGTGCGCGCTCCCCGATGTCACCGGCAGGATGGCGTAGGACTGCCCGGCCAGCGAATCGATATCGAAGCTCTGCACCAGTTCGACCAGCGGTTCGACCTGGCCGGCGGCGGCGGCGATCACCACGGCGTTGCGCTCCGGGGCGGCGGTGATCCGGGCGTTCGGACCGGCCAGCGGTTGCAGCACCTTCACCAGTTCCTCGGCCGAGGTGTAGCGCAGCGGCAGCACGGTGGCCCCGCCGGCGCCCACCGCCGCCACCGGCACGATGCGGGTGAGCCCCCCCGCCTGCACCACCGCCGCGCCGACGCCGGCCAGCAGCGACTCCAGGGTGGGCATCAGCTGCGCGCGCGTCAGCGGCCGGGCGGTGTGCAGCGACACGGTGCCGCGCACCGCCGGGTCGATGGTGTAGTTGAGGTTCAGCATGCCGCCGAGAATCTGCGCCACCGCCTCGCGCACATCGGTGTCGGCGAAGTCCAGCGAATACTCGCCCCCGCCTGGCTCGCCCCGGCCAGGGGCGAGCGACACCGGGGGGGTGGTGCCGAAGCTGGTGGACGCCGGCGGCGGCAGCGACGGCGAGCCGACGCTGCCGCCGACGCGCGGCGTGGCGGCGACGTTGCCGGCGGGGTTGGGCAGCGGCTCCAGCTCCGGCTGGCCGGGCAGGGTGCAGCCCGCCAGCAGCATGAACAGGCACATCGGCAGCGACGCACGGCGTTGGGCCTTCACGGCTTGGTCCCCTTGGCATGGCTTGGACGAAGCACGTGCTGGCGCTCCGTGTCCGACAGCGTCACCTGGCCGGGCGCGATCGAGTGCACCACGAAACGGCCGATACTGGCGCCCTCCGGAACCACCAGCGGGTGGCCCTCGGCGGGGGCGAAAATGGCGCGACGGCCGCCCGGGGCGACGATCACGCCGGACAGCCGGGGCAGGTCCTCCTGTCCGGCGGCGGCGGCCGGCGCGTCCGAAGCGGCGGCGGCCATCGGCGGCGCGGGCCGGCGGCCCGGGCTGAACAGCGGGCGGGCGAGCACGGTCTGCACCAGTTCGCCCAGCGCGTCCTCGGCATCGTCGCCGGCCGGGGGGGGCGTCGCCGGTGTGGCCGCGGCAGGTGGCGGGGCGGGCGCGGCGGCGACATCGGCCGGCTGCTCCGGCCCGGCCAGCAACTCCAGCGCCAGCGCCAACGAGAGCGCGGCAGCGAGGCAAGCCAGCAGCAGGATCGGGCGGCTCATGGCGCGGGCGCCTCGCCGGCGCCCGGCGGGCCGCCGGCGCGGTAGCCGATGACGGTGAAGGTGACGTCGATCGGCGGGTCGCTGTCGCGGCTGTTGCGGGGCGGGCCGCGCGCCTGCAAATCATCGACCAGCAACGGCGTGTCGGCCGCGGCGATGGCGCGCAGCAGCCGCACCAGCGCCGGCCACGGCGCGGTGACGGTCGCCCGCACCGCGATGGCGCGGAAGGCGCCGGCGGCTTCCGACGGCATCACCTCGGCGCTGCCGATGCGCAGCCCGGCCTGGCCGGCCATCTCGTCCAGACGCTGCTGCAACGCCGCCGCCGCCACCGAATCGGTGGCGCCGTCCAGCAGCGCCTCGTGCCGCGCCGCGCCGCGCGCCGCCGCGGCATCGGCCTCGGCCCGCAAGGCCGGCAGCGTCTGCACCAGCGCCGCCATGCGCCGGCCGATCGCCTGCTGGCGGCGCAAATCGTCCTGGCGGCTGTCGTACCAGCCGAGCACCGGCGCCACCGCGCCCGCCCACAGCACCAGCACCATCAACAGCGCCAGCCCGAGTGCCAGCAGCCGGCCGCGCGGGCCGCCGGGAAGCGCGTGCAGCGCGGTCATCGGGCGAACTCGGCTTCAATGGCAAACACGTCGCCGCCGTCATCGCCGCGCACCACCGGCGCGGCGAAGCCCGGATTGCGGATGCGCGGCTCGTCCGACAACGCGCCGATCAGGTGGGTGGCGACGGCCGACACCCCCTCCATCCGCAGGCGGCCATGGTGCAGGGAAAGACTGGTCAGCGAGGTGTTGTCGGGCAGCAGATCGGTCAGCGTGGCCAGCGCCTGCAAGGTGTCGCCGGCGCGGGCGCGGGCGGCGGCGGGCGCGCCGGCGCCGCCATCGCCGGCCAGCCGGCGGCGCAACGCCTCCACCGCGGCCATGCGCGGGCGCAGCGCGGCAATTTCGTCCTCCGCCTCCTGCAAGGCGAGCGACTGGCGCAGCACCGGCACCGCCACCACCGTGACCGCCAGCGCCGCGCAGACCCCGCCGGCCAGCAGAAGCAGCCGCCGCGTCCGCGCCGCGCGCGCCGGGTCGGCCTGGTCCAGGGCGATGCGGCGCGGGCGGCCGTCGGGCAGCAGCCCTTCCAGCGCCACCGGCACCAGGCCGGCCTGGCCCAGCGCGTCCAGCGGCTTGCCGACCGCCGTCCGGGGCACCAGGGTCAGGTCAACCACCAGCACGCCACGGCCACGGTCGCGCCGCAGCCTGGTGCAATCCCACCAGACCTCCTCCGGCCGGAACGGGGTCAGCCGGTCCATCTCGAAACGCAGGGCGGTCTGCAGGCCCTGCTCCGCCGCCAGCGGCAACACCACCTCGCGCGCCAGCAGCGGCTGCGCCGCCAGCGACAGCACCAGCGGCAGGCGCTGACCCTGCCCGGCCCGGACGCGGCGGGCGGCCTCCGCCCCCGCCCCGTCCAGGGCGAACCGCCCGAGCGGCGTCAGCACGCCACCGCGCCGGCGCACCAGCTCGATTTCACCAATTCCGGGCAGCTCGGTGGGTGACGTCACCCGCACCAGCAAGGCGTCGGGCTGCCGCAGCCCGGACGCGGCGGTGCCAGCCGCACGCAAGCCGTGCCGCGCCAGATCGGTGATCTGCGCGGTCCACCAGGACAGGAACTCAGCCAGCATGCGACATTTTGTAAGGAGCCATCGAGCCGCGGGCTATATTCACATTTCCGTCAGCAGGAAAAAGAAGGAACCGTGACGCTCCCCGGTCCAGCCGCGGCGCGGCGACGATGTCGGGCCAGTGGCGCGGGTCGCCGCGCGGGAAAACGAGGCGCAACCGCACCAGGGAGGGCGCCTCGGTCTCGTTCCAGCTGCGCTGCCAGGCGCCGCCGCCACCTTCGGCCTGCTTCCAGTAGGCGAACTCGATGCGCTCCACCCGGTCCAGCAGCACCACCTCCTGCGGCGGCGGCCGGCGGAACCAGATGACGTGTGGCGCCGGCACCCAGCGCAGCACCAGCCGGCGCGCGGCATCGACCTCCAGCCGCACCGCCACCGCCCCCCCCGGCGGCCCGGTCATGCCCCCGGCCGGGGAAGGCGGCAGCAACGTGAGCATGGCGCAGGCCTCCGGCTCACCCTCCAGCACGCCGCGGTCATGCGCTTCGGTGGCCGGGCGAAGCCGGCGCAGCATCAGCCGGATGGCACGGTCGGTGGTTTCCAGGTCGCCGCGCGCGGTCAGGTCGCGGGCCTGCATTTCCCAGGCGCGCAGGCCGAACTGCATGCCCTGCGACAGGCCGGCGATCAGCAGCCCCAGCACCACCAGCGCCGCCAGCACCTCCAGCAGGGTGAACCCGCGCATCAGCCGCGCTCCGCCGGGGCGGCGGCGAGGCAACGGGTTGCCAGCGACACCTCGTGCGGGCGCAGCGTGCCCGGCCAGGACAGAGTGACGCCAACGCTGAACAAAGTGAGACGCAACGGCGGGCGGGGATCGTCGGGGGTGCCGCGCGGCAGGGTGGCGGTTTCGGCCACCGCCACCTGGGCGCGCCAGCGGAAGCCGCCACCGTCATCGCCGCTCTGGGTGCCGGGGGCCAGCCGGGCGCCGTGACACATCGCCTCCAGCCGGGCGGTGGCCCGCGCCACCGCCTCGTCGCGGCGCAGCGCCGTGCGGGTGGTGACCAGCCCCTCGATGCCGCCGCTGTACAGCACCGCGAGCGCCAGCGCGGCGATGACGAACGCCACCAGCACCTCGATCAGGGTGAATCCCCCGCTGCGTCCCGGCTCAGCGGACATCGGTGACCGTCACCCGGCCGGTCAGCCAGTCCACCCCCACCAGCGCCGCGCGGGCGCCGGCGGCGACCCGGATGGCCCCGCCCGAGGCGCTGCCGTCGGGGGCGAAGCGGATGGCGGGCGGCCCGGCCATGCCGACCACGACCGGGCCGGGCAGTGGCCGCGCCACGCCGTCCACCACCAAAGCGCCGCCGGCCAGTTGCACCATCACCGGGCGGGCCTCGGCGATCGCCCGCGCCCGCGCCAGCCGCAGCGACCCGGCGACCGCGTCGGCGGCGTTGGCCACGTCGAGCCGCGAACTGCGGTGCGGGGTGAAGCCGGCCAGGATCGCCAGCATCAGCCCGAGCACCACCACCACCACAATGGTCTCCAGCAGGGTGAACCCGGCGCCGGCCGGGCCGGCCCGCCTATTGCTGGGCAAGATCATTGAGGCTGAGCATGGCCAGCAGCAGCGACGACACGATGCCGGCGATCACCGCGCCCATGACGATGGTGATGGCCGGGGTCAGCAATGAAACCAGCCGTTGGGTGGCGATGCGGGTGCGCTCCTCGTGAATGTCCGCGGCGCGCAGCGACATGGCGCCGAGCTGCGCGGTTTCCTCGCCCAGGCGCAGCAGATGGATCATCCGCACCGGAAACAGCCCGGCCTGCTCCAGCGGCCCGGCCAGCCCGGCGCCGCCGCGGGCACTGAGCGTGGCCTGGTCCAGCCCGCGCGCGCCGGCTTCGTTGCCCAGCACCTCGCGCACGATCGCCAGCGCCGGGATCAGCGCCACCCCGTTCTCCAGCAGCGTGCCCAGGGTGCGGCACAGCCGCGCCGCCATCGCCTCGCGCGCCAGCCCGCCGAACACCGGCAGGCGCAGGCGCAGCCGGTCGAACAGCAGACGCGGACCCGGCCGGCGCAGCGCCAGCCGGGCGGCCACCCCCAGCCCGGCCAGTGCCAGCAGCGCCGCCGGGCCATAAGCCGCCACCGCGTCGCCGGCGGCGATCAGCATCCGGGTGGAGCTGGGCAACTGGGCGCCGTTCTGCTCGAACAGCGGCACGAATTGCGGCAGCACCTGGGTCAGCAGCAGGGCGATCGCGCCGGTCGCCGCGGCCAGCAGCAGCGCCGGGTAGATCATGGCGGATTGCACGGTGGCGGCCAGGCTGCGCTCGCGCTCCATCAGCGTCGCCAGCCGTTCCAGCGTCGGCGCCAGGGTGCCGCCGGCCTCCCCGGCGCGCACCAGCCCGATCGTCAGGCGCGAGAAGCTGCGCGGCTGCGCGGCCATCGCCGTGGCCAGCGCGCTGCCGTCGCGCACCGCCTCGCGCAGCGCGGCGCCGACGCGGCGGATGCGGACGTTGGGCGCGGTTTCCACCAGGAAGCGCAGCGCCCGGTCGAGGTCCTGGCCGGCCCCCAGCATGGTCGCCAGCTCGCGCAGCAGGGCGGTCACGTCCTGCGCGGTCAGCGCGTCGCCGCGGCCGAAATCGCGCGACAGCAGCCCGCCCAGCGCGCTGCCGCGCCCGGGCGGGACGATCCGCACCGGCATGGCATTCAGCCGGCGCAGATGCCGCACCACCTCGGCCTCGTCGGCCGCCTCCAGCCGCCCGGAGATGCTCTGGCCGGCGCGGTCGATCGCGGTATAGCGCCACTCTGCCATCAGGATTGGGCCATCAGGATTGGGCCATCAGGATTCGGCGCGGATGCTGCGCACGACTTCCTCGATCGTGGTGGTGCCGGCCAGCGCCGCCTCCAGCCCGGCCTGGAACATCGTGGTCATGCCGGCGGCGACGGCGGCGCGCTCGATGGCGGCGTGGTCGGCGCGGGCGAACACCAGCCGCGCCGTCTCGTCGTTCGGCTCCAGGAATTCGGCGATCGCCTGCCGCCCGCGATAGCCGGTGCCGCGGCATTTGGCACAGCCGACCGCATGCCACAGCACCGGCGGGCCGTGCCCGTTGTCCAGACCGAACCGCTCGATCAGTTCGGGCGGCGCCTCGGCGGGGCGGCGACAATCCGGGCACAGGCGGCGCAGCAGCCGCTGCGCCAGCACGCCACGCAGCACGGCGGTGATCAGGTAGTCCTCCAGCCCCATGTCGCGCAGCCGGGTGATGCTGGCGGCGGCCGAGTTGGTATGCAGGGTGGACAGCACCAGATGCCCGGTCAGCGCCGCCTGCACGGCGATCTGCGCGGTTTCGATGTCGCGGATCTCGCCCACCATGATGACATCGGGGTCCTGGCGCAGGATCGAGCGCAGCAGGCTGGCGAAGGTCAGGCCGATCTGCGGCTTGACCTGAATCTGGTTGATGCCGCGCAGCTGGTATTCGATCGGGTCCTCGACGGTGACCACCTTGCGGGTGATCGAATTCAACGACAGCAGACCGGTGTACAGCGTGGTGGTCTTGCCGCTGCCGGTCGGGCCGGTCACCAGCACGATGCCGTTGGGCAGCGCCAGCGCCTCCGACAGCCGCCCCACCACCCGGTCCGACAGGCCCAGCCGGGCATAGTCGAACACCACGGCGCTGCGGTCGAGCACCCGCAGCACCACCGTCTCGCCATACATCGAGGCGACGGTGGAGACGCGGAAATCCACCTCCTGGCCGCGCACCGCCAGCCGGATGCGCCCGTCCTGCGGCAGCCGGCGCTCGGCGATGTCGAGCCGGGCCATGATCTTGATGCGCGAGGTGATGGCGGCGGCCAGACGCGGCGGCTGGCTCTCGGCCTCCTGCAGCACGCCGTCATAGCGGTAGCGCACCCGCAGCGCGTCCTCGAACGGCTCGATATGGATGTCCGACGCCTGGGTCTCCACCGCGCGGCCGATGATCTGGTTGACCAGCCGGATCACCGGCGCCTCGCTGGCCAGATCCTTCAGCCGCTCGGCGTCCGCTTCCAGCGGGTCGGCATCCGGGTCGGCCCGGGAGTCCGCTTCGCCCTCGGCCGGGAACAGGCGGTCCAGCGCCGCCTCCAGCTCGATCGGCACGGCGACCTCGACGCGCACCTTCAGGCCGGTGGCGGCGGCGATGGCGTCGGCGGCGAAGCGGTCGAGCGGCTCGGCCAGCGCCACCACCAGGGTGCCGTCCTCGACCGCGACGGGCAGCGCGCGGGCGCTGCGCAGGAAGCGCGGCGCCAGCCCCAGGGCCGCTTCCGGCACCGCCTCGGGGTAGCGGGACGGCGGCACGACGCCGGTTTGCAGCAGGGCGGCGAACACCTCCGCCATCTCCCGCTCGCCGACCAGGCCGAGTTGCAGCAACACGGATTCAAGGCGCTGACCGCTTTCGGCGGCGACCCGGCGGCCACGCTCGACGGCGCGCGGATCGCAGCCGCGCTGCGTCAGCAGGGCGGCGAGATCGGGCGGGGCGGCGGTTTCGGACAGCGGGGGCGGCATCATCCGTTCAGTTTTCTCCAAAGCCGAGCACTTCGACGGTGACGATCGAGGGCATGCCGCCGCCGGTGGCGGCGGGACGGGCGGCGCTGGTCTGGACAGCGGCGGCCTGCGCGGCGGCGGCGGTCGCGGCGCTGCTGGTCATGGCCGCGACGTTCGGCGCGGCAGCCGTCGGCAGCCCGGACTTGCTGCCCCCCGCCTGCACGTTGGCGGCGTTGGCGATCACCGCGGCGGCCAGGATCACGTTGCCCGAGGCGCGGATGCCGGCCTCGCCGGCGTCGATGGTGCCGACCGGGGCGATCAGGATCACGTCGCCGGCCGGCACGCCGGCGATCGGCGTCAGGGTGGCGATGCCGGCGCCGGTGGTGGGCGCGGTGGGCGAGAAGGTGATGTCGCCATAACTGTCATAGGTGATCGCCGCCGGCTGGAACACCTGGGTGGTCTTGGCGCCGACGCCGGCGTTGATGTCGCCCTGCTCCGACCAGATGGTAATGCCGCCGCCGAAGGTGGTGAACACCCGGCTCTGGCCGAGGATGACACTGTCGCGGGCGAACACGTCGACATTGCCGGAACCGAAGGTGATCAGGCCAGCGGCCGGCTGGCCCGCCGCCGGGGTGGGCGGCGCGGTGCCGGCCTGGCCCAGCACCACCTGCCCGCCCGGCACCAGCGCGGTGATGTCGCCACCGAACAGGGTGGAGACGCCGGAACCGCCGAACAGGGTGATGCCGCCGCTCTGATCGGTCAGGCCGGCCGGGAACAGGGCCGAGATCGCCTCCTGCCCGCGCGCGTAGGTGCGGTAGCGGCTGCTGGCGGAGTTGTAGTATTCTAGCCCGCTGCCGTTCAGCTCGCCGAAATAGACCGTGTTCAGCAGGAACGGCAGCCGGTTGGCCAGCGGCAGCGCGTCGAAAAACGCCAGCGCCGCCGCGCTGTTGCCGGAAAAGCCGTAGGTGTCCGCCAGCCAGCTGCTCAGTTCGCTGGCGTAGGTCTGCGCCACCTTGCCACGGTTGGCGGTGCTGTCGAGCGGCTCGGCGGGATCGGCGAGGTTGGCGGGATTGAGATAGAGGTCGGCGAAGGCGGTCCAGTCCGGCGGGTTGGCCGCGGTGCCGGCCAGCAGGATGATGCTGGCCCCGCCGCTGCGCGACGCGGCGTTGGCGCCGGCCACCTGCCCCAGGCTGGTCAGCGATCCCTGGTCGGCCTGATAGAGATTGCGCCCGGCCATGACCTCCAGCGCGCCGGGGCCGGCGATGGCCATGTTGGCGTGGAAAATGTCCTGCCCGGCCTGGAGCACCGAGACATCCGCGGCGCCGTTGTTCAGGATCAGGCCCTGCGTGGTGGTGAGCGTGGCGGTGGTGCCGGTCGCCTGCTGGGAGGCGACCGGTTGCAGGCTCGCCGAGCCGGCGTCGATGATGTCCCGCGCGGCGATGATGTCGGCCGGCATGGCGGCGATGTACCAGGTCGCCACTGTGGTGCCGCTGCTGCCGGCGGCGGCGAACCGCCAGGTCTCGCCGAACTCCAGATCGACGATGTCGCCGCCGGCGGCATAGATGCGCGCCAGGGCGCCGCCGGCCGGGTGCAGCGTGCCCGCCGGCGTGTCGGCCTCGAAGGCGAACAGCGAGGTGGCGAGAATGGACGACGAGAACAGCGTGTCGGTCACGTTGTTGACCTTGGCGCTGCTCGACACGATGGGGCGGAACGGGTTGGGCAGGTCGTTCGGCCCCGCCGGGGCGCCGGAGATGTTCACGCCGAGCGGAACCACGGTGTTGTCGCTGTTGATCACCGCCGCCAGGTTGACCGATCCGCCGGCGAGCAGCTCAAGCTGCCCCCGCGCGGAGGGCGCCAGTTCCAGGGCGGGGCCGACGGCGCCGACATTGGTGCTGGCGGCGGCGATGCCGCCGGCGAGGATGTCCCCGGTGAGGGCCACCGCCCGCAGGATCGGCGGATACATGATCTGCAGGTCCGCGCCGACCAGCGCGCCGGTGACGTCCTGGGTCGGCACCAGCGTGCCGCCGGCCGAGAGCAGGTCGATCGCGGTGGTGGCGTCCCACAGTGAGAACGCGGTGCTGGCGCCGCTGGTCGTGGTGGCGCGGGTCGGGTCGATGACGCCGCCCAGCACCAGGGTGCCGCGGGTGTCGATCTCCGCCTGGGCGTCGCCCAGCGCCAGCAGCGGCCCGCCCGCGGCGGAAACCCATGTGTAAGTCAGCGGTCCGGCCGCGCTGGTGCTGCTGCTGGGGGTGACGCCGCCGATCGCCCCGGCGCTGATGTCGATGCTGCCGCGCAGATCGGTGATGACGCCGAACTGGGTGCTTTGAAAGCTGCTGGCGCCATGGCGGCCGAGCCCCGCATTGGCGGGGTTCAGGGTGCCGCCCACCTCGATCGTGATATTACCGCCCCCGGTCGTCTCCACCGAACCGCCGGTCACGACGCCGCCGTCGGTGGTCACGCTGGTCACCCGGCCGGTGGCGGCGACCGCCACATCCAGGGCACCGGTGACCGTCTGCGCCGTCACCTGGCTGACCAGATTGCCGGCATCGGCCCCGGCCAGCACGGTGACATTGCCGCCGCCCAGCGCGCCGATGCCGGTGAAGCCGACCAGTTCGGACAGGCGATCGGCCGACACATAGGCGCCGAAATTGACCGACCACGCGGTGGCCTCGCCGGTGGTGCCGCCCTCGCGCCACAGCCAGTTGCCGACGGCATCGCTCTGATACAGCGGGGCGGCGGCGCTGCTGGTGGCGGCCACCAGGACCACGTCGCCGGTGATGTTGCCCTGGGCGGCGATCAGCACGTTGCCGCCGCCGGTGGGGTACCAGGCGGTGGTGCCGGAAGCCGCGTCCGCGGCCTGCGCGCCGGCGGTGTAGATGCCATACAGGGATTGCTCCAGGATCGAGCCGCCGGCCAGCAGATCGAGATCGCCGGTGCCGGTGCGGATGACACTGATGCCGGGCCGCAGCGAGGACCGCAAGGCGGCGGTCGGGTTGGCGTAGAACGGATCGCTCAGCACGATGTCGCCGGCGGCCCCGCCGCCACCCGGGGCGGCGTCGGCCCGCACCGCCCGGGTGTCCGCCGAGGCGAGATCGGCGCCGCCGACCAGGGTGAGCGACCACGACAGCGAGCCGGCCGGCAGCAGCGGCGCGGTCGCCCATATCTCGCGCGGCTGCCCGGTGGCGCTGGCCGATTGCAGGGCGATCCGGGTGGCGCCACCGGCCAGCCTGACCGTCGTGCCGGCGGGAAGCAGCCCGCCCGCCGGCACGGTGGTGGCCTCGGCGAGGGTGACCCGGCCGCTGAACGCCGACAGCGACGCCCCGGCCGGCCAGACCAGACCGACCGCGGCAACCTTGACCGGCAGCACCGAGCCGGCATCGAGGATGGTGCCGGCGGCCAGGGTGGTTTTGGCCGGGATGGTCGCGCCGGCGGCGAACAGCACCTGCCCGGAAGCGCTCAGGATGTCGGCCCGGGCAGTCATGGCGGCGGTCAGCCGCAAAGCCGTGGCGAGGGTCACCTGGGTCGGGATGGCGCCGTTGGCCGGCCAGATCGTGTTGGCCACCGATATGCGGACCGGCAGAACCGAGCCGGCGTCCAGGATCGAGCCGCTGGCAATGGTCGTGCCGCCAGGGATGATCGTTCCCTTGGCGAACAGCACCTGCCCGGTCTGGCTTTGGATGTTGGCGGTGGCGACCATGCCGCCGGCGGGCACCGTCACGTCCCCGGCAAGCGTCACCTGGGTGGGGATGACGACATCCGGTTGCAAATTCGCGCTGGCGATGGTGATGGCATAGTTCAGCGTCTGGGTGGTCGTGTTGGGAAACACGGTGCCCTTGGCGAGCAGGACGGCGCCGGGCAGGGTGATGCTCTGGCCGAGCGGTTCGGTGCCGCTCAACAGCACCCAGCCGTCGCCGGTGGTGGCGGTGCTGGCGGTCGGGGTGCCGAAGCCGTCGGTGATGCTGCCGAATACATAAAGGGTGCCACTGGCGCGCAGCACCAGGGCGCCCGGCTCCGCCCCGGCCGTGCCGTCGAGCGCGGCCGTGCGCAGCGTCGCCAGGTTGAGGTCGCCGGAAACCGTCAGGTCGCCGGTGCTGTCGATCTCCAGGCCGGGGCGAAGATGGAAAACGCTGCCATAGGCCGCGCCCCAGGACTGCAAGCCGGGGCTGGCGGCGGTGATGAAGGCGGCGTCGGTGACCCCGGCGGCATCCAGCAGCGCCTGGTCAACGATGCCCCCCGCCGGCGTGAGGGTGGTCATGCCATACAGCGCGATCGAACTGGCGCCGAGGATGGTGGCGCCGGGTCCGGACACCGCGATGCCGTTGCCTTGCCGCGGCGCGTACAGCTCGACCGTTCCCAGCGTCAGCCCGCCGGCCGCCCGCACGTCGATAACGGCACCGGGCTGCAAGGTCAGCGTGCCGGTGCGGGCGGTGAGCTGGACATCGGCGCGGTTGGCGGCGTCGATCGCCGCGCCGGTGCTGTCCACCTGGACGGTGATGGCGTGGGCGTCGAGCAGGGCGGTGGCGCCCAGCGTCAGGTCGTGCATGGCCGACAGGCGGATGCTGCCCGGCGCGGTGCCGCTGGCGTCGATCGTGCCGTTGACGGTGAGGCTGCCGCCGCTGACGGCAAGGCTGACGCTCTGGGCGCGGAGGGTGGTGCCGGCCGCCAGCGTGAGGTCGCCGCTGCCGATGGCGAAGCTGCGCCCGGCGAAGAAGCCGCCGGCGTCGAGCCGCGTATTCAGGGCCGCGAAGTCGGGCAGCGCCAGCGCGTTCAGCGTCAGGCTGCCGCCCGCCAGGCCGGTGCCGCCACTGCCCAGCAGCGTGCCCTCAAGCGACGCCGTGCCGTTGGCCGCCGTCACCGCGAGGCTGCCCGCCGCCGCCCCGGCCGAACTCACGTCGATCACCGCGGCCGGCGCCATGGTGACGTCGCCGTTGCGGCTGGTCAGGCTCACCGTGCCGCCCGGGCTGGCACTGGTCTGGTCGACCAGGGTGATGGCCGGGGCGCTGGCGTCGAGGCGTGCGCCGGCCGCCAGGGTCACGTCGCCGGTGGTGGCGGCGATGGTCAGGCTGCCGGCGTTGAGCGCGATCGTGGTGGCGGCGCTGACACTGGCGCCGGTCAGCGTCAGCGTGGCGCCCAGGCCGGCCTGCGCCGCGATGACCGGGGCGGCGCCGGTGGGCGCCTGCACCACCAGCGCGCCGCCGGCGGTGATCGCCGCGGTCGCGCCGGAGGCGCCGGTGAGCAACGCTGTGGTCAGGGTCAGGTTGCCGCCGCTGCCGGTGACGCCGCCGCCGCTGGTGAAATTCTGCCCGCCCGCATAGACCGACAGCGATCCCTGGTTGTTGAATTTGATCTCGCTGCCCGCCGTCAGTTCGACCGAGGCGAACCCGAATATCGTGCGGTCCAGCGTCGCCGCGTTGGTCGGCTGGACGCCGGTGGGATAGCCGAGCACGATCTCGTCGGCGATGATCTGCAACCTGCCCTGGCCGCTGCCCGGTCCGTTGGTGATGACCCCGGGAGGCAGCGCGCTGCCGGTGGTGCCAAGCGTGGCGTTGGTGGCGGAGATGCCGTTCCATACCAGCGTGCCGGTGGTCAGCGTCGCCACGTCGGTGGCGCTGCCATAGCCGTAGATCGCCGGGGTTTCGAGCACCAGTTCGCCCAGGCTCGACTGGCCGGTGGCCGGATTGAGCGTTGAGAGATTGACCGTGCCGTAGAAATTCACCGACTGGCTGGCGGTCAGCAGCAGCGATTGCAGCGCCGGCACGCCGCTCGCGGAATCGCCGGCCAGCAGCCGGTCGAGCAGCGTCTGGCTCAGCGTCAGCCCGGCCGGCACCTGCGCCGCCGCCAGGGCGCTGGCGCCGCCGATGTTGACGCTGGTGACCGACAGGGTCAGCGCGGCGGTGCCGAGATCGGCCAGGCCGCCGATATCCACCGCGGCCTCGGTGTAGCCGACGATCGAGCCGCGGCTGAGCACCGTGGCGCCGTCGGCGATGGTCAGCTTGCCGCTGGAACCGGCGTTGCCGTTGGGATTGGCCGCCAGCACGATCTGGCCGTTGGAAACGGCCAGCAAGGTGTAGCGCTGCGGATCGTAGGTCAGCCCGGTGCTGGTGCTGTCGTACGGCGGCGCGCCGGCGGCGGCGGTGTCGATGCGCGCCCCGGCATCCAGCGTCACCGCCCCGTTGTTGCCGTTGAGCGCCTTCGCCAGCAGCAGCACCTCGGGGGCGGTCAGGACCGCGCCGTCCATCACCTCGACGCTGTAGGAGGTGGCGGTGAGCTGGATCAGCGGCTGGGTGAGCGCGACATTGTAGGTGATGGTGCCACCGATCACCATGCGGGCGGCGCCGATCCGGTCCAGCGCGCCCGCGTCCAGCCCGACGGTGCCGGCCGGCGCGGCGCCGCCCGGGCCGGTGATGGCCAACTGGTTGTTGCCGGTCAGCGACGCGCCGCTGACTTCCAGCGTGCCGGCGTAGCCGGTGAGGGTCTGGCCGTCGATGCTGGCGCTGGCCGCCGCGAACAGCGCCGTGCCGTCGAACGCCAGCGCGTTGGACCCGGCGGAGGCGGGATAGGACAGCACCAGCGTGCCGGCGTCGATCGGCAGCAGCGGCCGGTTATGGCCGAGGATGGTGGCCTGGGCGACCAGGAAGTCGCTGTAGCTTTCCTCGTTGTACCGGGAGTAGGCGCGCACCGCCGTCCCCGCCGTCACATAGACCGGCAGAAGCTGCGACTGGATCGTGGTGTTGGCGGTGCCGAGTGTGCCGGCCACCCGCCAGGTGCCATTGCCGACCGACACCGCGGCGCTCGTCGTGACCTTGCCGGTGGTTGCCAGCTCGATGCGGTAGCCGCCGGGCAGCAGGGCGTAATAGGCGGGCAGCAGCGTGTAGGTGCCGGCGGGCAGGCCGTCCACGCTGGTGGTGAGGGTGATCTGCTCGCCGACCAGCGGGCCAGCGCCATAGGTGCCGCTGGCGGTGTCCAGCTTGGTCACCGGCGCATAGCCTGACTGCGCGCCGACGATGACCGCATAGACCGGGTCGGTTGTCAGGGTCGCCTTCGGCGCCACCAGGCTGCCGGAAGTGAATTGCAGCAGCGGGGTGGCCAGCACGTCGGTCGAGCCGCCGCGGCCGGACACAAACCCCTCGCCGGTCAGGGTGCCGCCGCCGCGCAGGTCCAGCACCGCGCCCGCCTGGGCCGTGAGCGACTGGCCAGCCAAAGTGAGCGTGGGGGCGAAGGTGACCGCCGCCGCGCCGGTGGTCGTATTCCAGACGCTGGCGCCGTCGTAGCTGTAGGTCACGGTGTCGCTGGTGCCGCCATAGGGAATGGTCAGCCCGTAGGCACTGACCGAGGTGATGCTGCCGGAAGCGAGGATGACGGCGCTGGTGACGGCGTTCGATCCCAGGTCCAGTGCGGTTTCGCCTTCGCCGGAACTGCCCAGGATGACGCTGCCCAATGGCGCGCGCACCACCCCGCCCTGGATCACGGTCGGACCCACCAGGGCCAGAACGCCGCCGGCCGACAGCGGCGCCGCCGGGTCGGTGCCCGGGGCGCGGGCGATCGTCAGCGTATAGTTGCCGGCCAGCGGGTTGCCGCTGGCCGCCTGGGTGGCGTCGTAGCCGGCCGCCACCACCGCCACGGCGCCGCTGGCCGGATAGATCTGGGCGGCGGTCAGCAGGATGTTGCCGTTGCTCCACAGCGTGGTGCCGACGCCGTTGTTGCCGCTCTGGGTGCTGGCCGAGGCGGCCAGGAAGCGGATGTCGCCGCTGCTGGCGAGCGAGACGGTGGCGAATGCGGTATAATCAAAGCCGCGGGCGACGCCGCCGGGCGGCGTGATGGTGGCATCGGTGCCGAAGCGGACATCGTTCTGCACGTCGATCAGGTCGGCGGTGACGGTGAACGTGCCGCTGCCGATGGCGGTCGGCGGCTGCCAGACATTGGTGATCAGCGGCGAGAACCGGTTGGCATCCTCGCTTGCCACCGTGTTGGTCAGGCCGCTCAGCTTCACGTACGGGGCCGCCAGTTGCACGCTGCCGTCCGGCCGGGTGTCGGCGAGGATGGCCTTGGCCAGGGTGATGCTCTGCCGGGCGGTCAGCGACACGTTGCCGTCGAACAGGATCAGGTCGCGCGAGGACAGTGACAACGTGTCGAACCCGCCCGCGGTGAACTGATCGACGCCGAGGAATGCCTGGGCGAACGGGATGGCCGAGTTGCCGGTCTGCTCGGCCCGCCGCAGGCTGGCCGGCGTCAGGTCGGCCGGCAGAACCGATTGGGCGGTTTCGGCCACGGTGATCGTGGCCGGATAGAGCACGCTGGCGGTGAGCGGCGTACTGGAAGTGTAATAGTACTGCGGCGTTTCCAGCGTCAGCGACAAGGTGCCGCCGGCCGCGCTCGAACCGCCGGCAGCGGCGCGCAGCGTGCCATCGGGGAAGATGCCGGTGTACGAGGACAGGGAGATCGTGCCGCCATCGCTGGCGACCAGGCGGGCGCCGCCCAGCCCGGTGGCCGGCATGCCCGCCGTCCCGGCCGCCTCTCCCGCCGAGGCATCGATCAACGCCGAAGTGCCGGAGGCATCGAGCACCGCGCCGGGGCGGATGATGATCTGGGCGTCGGTGGTCTTGGTAGTACCGTCATTGGCGGTGCCGCCGACGCCGCCGATTGTGATGCTGCCGCCGGCGGGCACCACGCCGTACGGGCGGCCGGCCTGGTCGAGCGCGGTCACGGCGCGCCCGGCCACGTCGATGACGCTGTGCGCGCCCAGCCAGATCGTCAGGCCGGGCTGGTACTCCGATGGCAGTTGCAGAACGGCGTCCTGGTAGCGGGTGTTGACGATGGTGACGGCGCCGCCCGGCGCGATGATGCGGCCGTCCATGATGATCGAGCCGTAGGCGCGCAGCGTCACCGACTGCCCCGGGTCAACCGTCAGCGCCGCCCCGGCGCCGACCGTCAGGGTGCCGCCGTTGCCGGTGCCGGTGTCGGATTCCGAGCGCAGGGTGAGGCTGGCACCGGGGCGCTGCACCAGCTTCGCCGTCACCGGGTTGGGCGTGTAGAGCGGCGCCAGGCCGGTGACCAGGGCGCCGGCGGCCAGCGCCTCGGCGACGTTGCCGCCGGGTTGCAGCAGGGTGGCTGCGGTGGCGATGTGGCTCGGTGCCGCCACCGCCAGCCGGGTGCCCGGCAGCACCGTCAGGCCTTGCACGCCGTCGATGTCGTAGGTGGTGAAGCCGGCGGCGAAAAAGGCCGGCGTCAGGGTCTGCAACGCCACCGTGGCGCCAGCCTTGATGCCCGCCTCGGCGGCGACCTGCGCGGTGGCGCCGGCTTTGGCGGCGGCAACGGCGGCGGCCCGGGCGGCGGCCGTGGCGGCGTCCCGCACGCTGGGGGCGATCCAGACATTCGGCTCGCTGATCAACAGCTTGCCGCCGCCGGCGGTGCCGGTCCCCTCGGCGATCAGGGTGACGCCGGCCAGCCGCACCTGCTTGTGCGCGGGCGTGGTGGCCGCGGCCGGATCGTCGCCGATCAGAGTCACGCTGCCACCCTGGCCACCGCTCAGCACGCCGGATGCCGAAACCGCGCCGCCGCCGGAAACGTCGATGACGCTGCCGGCGCCGAGCCGCAGCGCCTGCGACGAATCAAGGGTGACGCTGCCGCCATTGGCGAAAGCGGCGCCGGCGATCGTGGTCGGGTCGAGCAATGCGTTGGTCCACAGCCCGCTGGCGTCGATCCGCACCCCCGGCGCGAGGGTGACGCTGGCGGCGCCATTGCTGGTTTCCAGATAGGTCAGGGTGGCGTCGCCGCCGGTGAGCTTGTTGCCGATCGTGACGGTGGCGCCGGGCGCGGTGATGTCGGCGTCGATGCGGGTGGTGGCGGCGATCAGGTTGAGATCGCCACCCGCGGCGAGCTGGATCGGCGCTTCCAGGGTGATGCTGCCGGCCACCGTGACGGACAGGCTGGCCAGGCTGGCGCTGCTGAGCAGCGAAGCCGACAGCCAGGTGACGTCCCTGCCGGCGGCGGCGCCGCTGCCGAGCACCGCCGAGGTGGCGGTCGCCGAGGTGAAAATGCCGGCCAGCTGGCCGGACGCATCGTAGCGGCCGATGTCCAGCGCCCCCGCGACCGCCGCCGCCGACTGCGGCTGAAGATACGGGTCGGTCACCGAGGAGGGCGCCGCGTTCTGCTGCTCGCCGTTCACCACGCCGGCGTCGAGGGTGGCGGCGAAGCGCACGGTGGGGGCGCTGATCACCAGGCGGCCGGCGTCGCGCCCGACGGTGTAGGCGCTTTTGGCGATCTCGGTCGCGCCGACCAGCGGTGAGGTATAGGTGGTGCTGGTGCCCCATTTCGTGTGGCTGTCCACGAAGCCGGCATAGACGCCGGTGTACAGCAGGTCGGCCGACGCGGTGGACACGTTGTAGATGTTGCCGTCGCTGCCGGTCAGCCAGGTGGTCTTCACCAGGCCCGCCGCATAGGCGATCGAGCCGCCGGCGATGTTGACGATCGATCCGGCGCGCGCCTGCACCGACGCCGCCGACAGGGTGATGGTGCCGCCGGAAGCCGTCCACTCGCTGATGCTGTGGCCGACATTGGCGAGATAACCACTGACTTCCAGCAGGCCGCCGGTGGTGTAATAGCGGTCGGTGGAATAGGCGCTGCTGGCCGCCACCAGGGTCAGGTCGCGGGCATCGACATAAACGTTGCTGTTGGCCAATGCCTGCGAATCGCGGTTGGCCGGGCTGTCACGCAGCTCGAAGGCCTGGACGTTCACTTCCACCACGTTCGCCGACATCGGCAGCGCCACGTCCGGCACGCCGGAAACATCCAGCGTCGCCCCGCTGGCGACGACGATGCCGCCGCGGCCGGTGCCGGCGGCGACCGCCGCCGGCGGGCCGGCGGCCACCGCGATCTGGCCGCCCTGCGCCATCGTCAGCGAGCCGGACTGGAACCGCACCTGCCCGCCGGCGGTGATCTCGATGCGCGAGCTTTCCAGCTGATCGGACGAATAGACCACGTCGTTGAGCGGCGCCGTCGTGGTCAGGCGCAGCTTGTTGTCGGTGGCCGAGGTGGCGATGAGGGCGGCCCGCTGGGAATTCAGCGCGGTCGCGCTGCTGGTCAGGTCGGGCGCCACGTCGGTCACGCTGCCGGCGGCGAGGGTGACGGTCGCGGTGGTGTCGTCCACCGGGGTGAGCAGATGGATGGTGCCGCGCTGGTCGACCGTGGTGGTGGCGAGAATCACCCCCGCCTGCTGCACCGCATGGCCGACCATGGTGATGTCACCGCTCGGCGCCTCCAGCAGCCCGGTGTTGAGGGCGATGTTGGCGCTGCCGCTGTTGAGCGGGGCGATCTGCAGGCCGAGCGTGGTGGCGAGCGGGTCGCCGCTGCCGGTGGTGCCGTAGCCCGGCAGCACCGCGAAGCGCGGGCCGGCCGCCAGCACCACCTGCCCGTTGGCGGCGGTGATGCTGCCGCCATTGGTCACCTGGCTGCCCATCAGCAGCACGAAGCCGCCGCTGTCCACCACCGCCGACGCGGCGTTGGTGGTGATCTCCGCCCCCGGCTCCACCACCACGGCGCTGCCGGCCGGGGCGTCGGTGGCGAGGCTGCCGCCGAACGCCGCGACGGTGCCGTTGCTGCTGTAGATGCCGTTGGCCAGAAAGCCGGCATTGCCGCCGGCGAAATCGGCGGTGGAGGCGATCAAAGCGCGGGTATTGACCTGCGACCCGCCGCCGAAGATCACCCCGTTGGGGTTGATCACATAGACCTGCCCGACCGCGCCGATGCTGCCGAGGATGCGGCTCGGGCTGGCGGTGGGGTCGGTAACCCGGTTCAGCACCACCCAGCTGCTCGCCGAGCCGCCGCCGGCGCTCTGGTCGAAGGTCAGGTCGGTGCTGGCGCCGACATTGAAGCTGGTCCAGGTGGCGATGGCCTTGGCGGCGGTCTGCTTCACCGTGACCGCGGTGCGGCCGTTGGCGACCGTTTGCGTCGGCAGCGTGGCGTTCAGCCAGGTACTGGCCGCGGGCTGCAGGCCGCCGGCGGTGAGGCCGTTCGGCACCGTTGAAGCGGCGGCGAGCGCGTTGCCGCGCTGCTGGGACTGGACGGCCTGCTGGGCGCTGATCGCCCGGGCCGCCTTCCGCATGTCGGCCAGCGACTGCTGCACCGCCGCGATCGATGTCTGGCTGACGCCGCCCGCCGCCGCGGCCGCCGCCGCGGCCGTTGTGCCCCCGCCGCCGCCCGACCCGGCACTGGTGCCGGTGCGGGCGGCGACCCAGGACTGGCTCAGCGCCCGGGGCGACTCCCCCTGCGCCGGGTTGGTCAGTGCCGCCGGCAGCGCCAGGGCGGCGACGAGACACAGCAGGGCGGCGCCCAGGCGGCGGCCACGCGAGCGGGAAGCGGCGGCATCGGGCCGGGATGGGAGGTCTGACACGGGATCGCGTCCAACACTGGATCGGGGACTGGATCGGGCGGCGGCTATCACGCGGTCATGCGCGTGTCTATCGTGGCGGGGCGTCAACAGTCGGGTTCACAAGAAACGACTTTGCCGGCGGGCGGGCAACGAAACACGATGGAATTCATGCAACAAAACTGTCACTGACACGGAAGTTTCATGCGTCATTTTTTCCATCCGGTTGCGAACACTTGTGTTCATAGCGCGTTCTTTATGCCGTGAACAAACAGAGGTTCCGTTAGCTTGCCGTTTACAGTTGCTGTCCGGTTCGTTTAGAACCCGGCCGACCAAGCGGCCCCCCGGTCCGTCCCACCGATGCTGCTGCAATTACCGCCGCCGGAACAGCCGATGCACCTTCGTCTCGCCGACCAGAAGCAACCTTCCCCCCAGCCCGCGCTGTCGTTCCTGCGGCGGCTGCGCCTGGGCGCGGCGACGGCGCCGGCGACGGCCGCGCCCGGCGAAGCGGTGGAACGGTTCGACGGGCCGCCCGAGGACCGGTCGGAGGCGGCCAAGGCGGTGCTGGAACAGGCCTCGGTATGGCAGGCGCTGCACAACCATGTCGCCACCGCCGCGTCCGCCCGGACCATCGGCGGGCTGGTGGTCAAGCGCGGCGAACTGGTGGCCTGGGCCGCCGACCGCAAACAGCCGATGCGCCCGGTGTCGCTCGCCATCCTGATCGACGGCGCCCCGGTGTTCGACGGCGTGACCGACCCGGCCAGCGGCGCCGTGTTCCGCAACACCGGCTGCAACCCCGCCGCGCATCGCTCCATTGAACTGCGGATCGACGGCCGCGCCACCAGCGCCCGCGGTTATGGCGGCACGCCGCTGTTTCCCAGCGAAGCCGTGCGCAGCGAATTGTCCGAGCATCTGGCGCGCGAGCGCCGGAGCTGGCGCGGCCGGGCGCTGCGGCGGTCGTTGCAGCGCGGGATCGACGGCACCCTGGCCCGGCTCGGCCGCGACCCCGGCGCCGATGCGGATGGCCCCGATGATGGCGGCGCCGTGCCGCCGCTGGTGACCCATTTTGCCCGCCGGTCGAAGACGCCGGTGCACGCGCGCGACACGCTGGCGCTGGCCGCCTGGATCGTCGGCGAGATCCTGGAGGACCCGTCACGGCGCCAGACCTTCTGCCTGGTGCCCGCCGTGGAGGCGCTGCTGAACGCGCCGGCCTTCAACGACCAGGTGGTGCCGGGCGACATTTCACTGGCGTTGCTGTGCTTCTGGCGCCGCCAGCACCAGGACAAAGACCTGTTCTCCGAGGAAGGGCTGCGCGCCGTTCAGTACAAGTTCGTCACCGCGCCGTTCATCGGCATCAAGAACAACCATCTGCTGGTTTCGGAGGCGATGCGCACGCGCCTGAGTGCGCCGGCGCAAGGTTCGGTCGCCGGCGAGCTGCCGGTCAGCTGGTTCTGGCTGTACACACTGCGCGACCAGGGTGAGGCCGAGCGGCTGAAGGACGCGCAGTACGTGCTGGCGCTGTCGTTCCGCGAAGTCGTGTCCGACATGCTGGACCCCGAGCGGCTGTCGTTCACGCCGCGCTTCTGGCACACATGGTGGTCCGCCTGGGCGATGGGCGACGGCATCGGCATGAGCCGCTTCGATCTGGCGATGGTGGCGCTGATCGCCGGCACCGACCGGCCGGATATGCAGGTGGCCGAGCACGGGCCCGCGCATTGGCGGCAGCGCCTGACCGACACCGTGTATCGCGGCCTGCCGGCGCTGGCCGCCTTGTCGGCCTGCGCGGCCGATCCGCCGCCGCCGGTGGAGCAGGAGATGCCGCGCCGCGACCTGGCCATCATCGGCCATCTCAACGGCAGCGGGCTTGCCCGCAACATGGCAATGTTCTGCGAGGCGCTGGCGGGCTGCCGGCCGCTGATCTTCGACGCCGGCACCGGACGCTGCCTGAACGCCGCGCAGCCGCAGGACGCCGACGTGCGCGCCAGCATCGTGCTGCTGTGCGTCAACGCCGATATGGTGCCGGAAGTGATCGGCCGCTTCGCCTGGCTGTGCGAGGACGCGCATCTGATCGGTTTTTTTCTGTGGGAGACCGACCACCCGCCGGTAACGCACCGCTACGGCGCCCATCTGGTGGATGAAATCTGGACCCCGACGGCGTTCGTGGCGGATGCCTACGAAAAGATCACGTCGGTTCCGGTCTCGGTGGTCGGCAAGGGGCTGCGCGCGCCCGATCAGCGCGCCTGGCAGCCCTTCGTCAACCGCTTCCGCAGTCGCTCGCCGGCCTTCACCTTCCTGGTCATCTGCGATTTTTCCTCCTCGATCGTGCGCAAGAACCCGCTCGATGCGGTCCGCGCGTTCCAGAAGGCGTTCGATCGCGGCAACGACAATGTGCGGCTGGTGCTGAAGGTGCGCCAGATCGACCTGACGCACTGGAGCAACGTCGATGGCTACTGGGAGGAGGTGGAGCGCCGCGCCGCCGCCGACCCGCGCATCGAGATCATCACCGGCAACCTGCCGGACGAGGATTACTGGGCGCTGATCGCCTCCTGCGATGCGCTGGTGTCGCTGCACCGCGGCGAGGGCTTCGGCTATCCGATCGCCGACGCCATGATGCTCGGCCGGCCGGTGGTGGTTTCGGATTATTCGGGCACGCGCGATTTCTGCACCGCCGAAACGGCGCTGCTGGTCGATGCCGAGGTGGTGCCGACGCCGCCGGCGCATCTGCGCTGCACCGGCTCGATCGGCAACTGGGGGCTGCCGCGCATCGACGCCGCGGTGGCGGCCATGCGCAATGTGGTCACCCAGCGGGTCGAGGCGGGCGAACGCGCGGCGCGGGCACGCGCGCACATCGCCGCCCTGTATGATTTCGACGCCTGGCGGGAGGCGCTGCTGGAACGGCTGGCGCCGGCGCTGGCGCTGGCCGCCGGCACCGGCCGCGCTTCCATGGGTCCGGCGCTGATCACCTTCTCCTCGCTCGGCCCCGGCGCGTGGCCGGCGCCGCGGCCGGCGGCGAACTAGCGCGCCGCCATGCTGTTCGAGCGCTTCCGCATCTGGCAGGCGCTTATGCTGCGCGACATCCGCACGCGCCGCGGCGAGTCGCCTTATGACTACCTGATCACCCTGGCCGAACCGATCGGGCAGATCGGCATGGTGTATGCGGTGTTCACGCTGGTGGGCCGGAAAGCGGATTTCGGCACCAGCCTGTTGTTGTTCCTGATGAGCGGCGTGCTGCCGTTCTTTCTGTTCACCCACGTGGCGGCGCGGGTGATCGGCACCGTCAGGAACACCCGCAGCCTGCTGGCGCTGCCGCGTGTGGCCGCCATCGACGTGGCGATCAGCCGGTTCATCCTGGAGACATTGTCGGTCTCGCTGATCGGCGTGCTGCTGTTCGTCATCGCCTGGGCGATCGGCATTCCCGGCGCGCGACCGCATGACGTGGTGCAGATGATCCTCGCCGCCGCCATGATCGCCCTGACCGCCTTCGGCGTCGGTTTGTCGGTGGGCTGTCTGGCGATCTATTCCGGCGTGTTCCGGCTGATCTGGACGCTGATCGCGCGCTCGCTGATCTTCTTTTCCAACGTGTTCTACGTGGTCGACTTCCTGCACCATCCCGGCCGGCAACTGCTGGGCTGGAATCCGCTGCTGCACGGGGTGATCTGGTTCCGCACCGGGATCTATGACGCCTATCCGGCCAACTCGCTGAGCCAGGCTTACATGATCTCCTTCTGTGTCCTGTCCATCCTGTTCGGGCTGGCGCTCGAGCGGTCGGTGCGGCGGAGGATCTGACATGGCGATTGCCCTGCAATCGATGACGCGCATCAACGGGCTGGACGGACCGAACCCGCGGCTGGTGTTCCGCGATGTTTCGGTGGTTTTCCCGAAAGGTGCCGTCACCGGCCTGCTCGGCGCGCGGGGGTCGGGCAAGAGCACCCTGATCCGGCTGCTGGCGGGCATGGTCGAGCCAACCGAAGGGAGGATCGTGCGGTCGGGAATGCTGTCGTTCCCGATTGGCACCGCGAGCTGGCTGCATTCGAATTTGAGCGGGCGCGAGGGAATCCGCTTCCTCTGCCGGCTGTACGACACCGATCCCGATGAGGTTACGCGCTTCGTGCTGCGGGTCAGCGGCCTTGGCCCGGTGCTGGACACCGCGATCGCCACCTGGTCGGGCGAAAAACGTGCGCGCTTCAACTACGCTTTGGCTTACGGCTTTCCCTTCGACACCTACATCGCCGACGAGGCACTGATCGGCGGACCACCGGGCTTCCGCGAGCGTTGCCTGGAGGCATTCCAGGCGCGGCGGGAGCAGGCGAGTTTCGTCGTCGCCACGCGCAGCGCGGCGGTGCTGCGGGGCCTGTGCGACGTGGCGGGCATCATCGACGACGGCACGGTTCGACTTTGCGACAGCATCCCGCAGGCGTTGCGCGAGTTCGCCGAGATCACCCGGGCGCGGGCCGCGCAATGGGGGCCGGACGGCGAGCCGGCCGATGACGACCGCAGCATGGCATCGGCCGATGCGTGACCACCCGCGCCTGCTGGCGCACGACCCGACCGCCCGGAGGCAGACCACGCCATGAACGTTGACGTTGACCAGCCCTCGATCCGGTCCACCCTGCCCGGCTGGCACAAGCGCCGCCGCCGCCACCGCAGCTTCCTGGCCTGGGTCGTCGCCCCGACATTGCTGACGCTGGCGTATCTGTTGCTGTTCGCCCAGCCGCAATACGCCAGCGAGTTCCGCTTCGCCGTCTACACCCAGGGCAGCGGTTCGGTCCAGACAGCCAGCGCCACCACCGATTCGATCGCCGTTGATCTGCCGAGTTCGCCGGCGGTGCAGGCCAGCTTCATCGTCACCGACTATTTGCAGAGCAGCCAGGTGATCGAGGATCTGCGGAAGCGGTTCAACCTGCCGGCGCTCTATAAGGGACGCGGATTCGACCCGGTGTTCCATTTCTGGTGGGACAACGGATCGTTCGAAGCGATGCTGACCTATTGGCGCAACTTCGTGGTGGACGTGAACTTCGACATCACCACCGGCCTCGGCAACGTCTCGGTGCGCGCGTTTTCGCCGCAGGACGCGCTGCGGCTGGCGCAGGCGCTGGTCGAGCTGAGCGAGCGGGTGGTGAACGACGTGTCGATGCGCCCGCGGCTGGACGCGGTCGCGTTCGCCCGCGCCGGGCTGGACCGGGCCGAGAAGGCGCTCGATGACGTCTTCAAGGAGATGGAAGCCTTTCGCTTCAGGGAAGGCACCGCCGGCCCGGCCCGCAACGCCGACGCCGCCGCCGCCCTGACGGCAAGCCTGCAGAGCACTCTGGCCGGCCTGAACGCGCAGGCCGCTTCCCTGCAAACCCGGCTGGCGCCGACCGCCCCCTCGCTGGTCGCGCTGCGCGCCCAGATCGCCGCCACCGAACAGGAGATCACCCGGACCAGCGCCCAGCTGCGCGAACCCCTCCCCGGCGTCGCCCCGGAAGGGTCGCCGAATCTGTCGAACGCGATGCGCACATACGCATTCCTTCAGCAGCAGAGCCAGTTTGCCCAGTCCTTCCGTGACACCATGGCCCGCAACCTGGAACAGGCCCGTTTCAGCGCCGAGGTTCAGCGCGACTATATGCAGGTGAGCGTGCATCCGCTGCTGGCGCAGGCAACGACCGCACCGAAGCCGATCCGCTGGACCGCGGTTACCTTCATCGCCCTGTCCGCGTTCTGGATGGCCGGGGTCCTGCTGGTCGCGGCCCTGCGTGACCATACCGTCTGATGCGGAACCGCGGGTTCCGCAACCCATGCTGAAAGGCAATCCAATGCTGGCTGTCAAGCTGACTGGTGCAACCGCCCGCGTCCGGCTCAACGGAAAGCCGACCAGCCGCAGCTTTTTCCGCGGCGAGCACGCCAACTTCCACCCGACGGATGAATCTCTCCAGCAGGACGGGTTCGTCGCCCGCTATCTGGCCGGCAACCTGATGCCGGCACGCCCGTTCATCACCAAGGCCACCAACATCGTCGCCTTCGGCAGCTGCTTCGCCGCCAATATCAGCAAATACCTGACCGCCCGCGGCTACAACGTGACCACGTCGCGCGACGACATTGCCTATGTCGCGCGCATGGGCGACGGCATCGTGAACACCTTTGCCATCCGCCAGCAGTTCGAATGGGCCTGGCAAAATCGCTCACCGCAGGCGGCGCTGTGGCACAGCTACGATGCCGACGAAATGCGCTATGACGAAGCCGTGCGGCTGCGCACCCGCGCGCTGTTCGACGAAGCCGATGTGTTCATCATCACCCTCGGCCTGTCCGAGGTTTGGTACGATGAGCCGACCGGCGAGGTGTTCTGGCGTGCCGTGCCGGTGGACCGGTACGACCCCGCGCGCCACAAATTCCGCGTCACCACGGCGGCCGAGAATCTGGCCAACCTGCACGCCATCCGCGCGCTGATCCGCCAGCACCGGCCCGAGGCGACGGTGGTGGTGACGCTGTCGCCGATTCCGCTGGTGGCGACGTTCCGCGACATTCCCTGCATCGTCGCCAACTCGGTGTCGAAGGCGATTTTGCGCGCGGCGGTGGACGAATTCCATCGCGATTGCCAGGCGCAAAACGACCGGGTGTTCTATTTTCCCAGCTACGAAATCGTGCTGAATGCGTTCAACCACTCCTTCAGCGAGGACCGGCGGCACGTGTACGGCCACGTGTTGAACTTCAACATGCGCGTGTTCGAACGGTATTTCTGCGACACGGGGCTGACCGATGCGGAGCTGAACGCCGCCTGGATCGCCGCCCGCGACAAGGACGTTCAGGTGGGCCGGTTCGGCCACAAGGCGGTCGCCACCGGCAGCACCGGCGAGTTGCGCCGCGAAGTGCGCCGCAATGCGCGCATGCGCGAGCGGATGGAAGTGCGCCGCGCGGAGGGGCGCGCCGCGCAACTCGGCGGCACGCGGCGCACCGACGGCGGGGAAGCGACCTGACGGCACCGGACCGCGCCGCGCGGCCACGCCTCGCCGCGGCGTCCGCCGCGTTGCTGGTGCTGGTGGCGCGGGCCGGCATCGCCGCCCCCCCCGCCGCCGCCACGCCGTGGGACGCGCCCGACGACATCCGCGCCTTCATGGTGATGGAGGTGTGCGTGGACGCGGGCGACCATGTCCGCCGCGGCCTCGCGCCCACAGATGCGGACTGCACCCGGCGGCGCAAGATCCGCGAGGGTGAACCGCTGCCCTACCACCTGCATAATTTCCCCGCCGCCGGCGCCCCCTGCCGGCAGCGTCTCGGCACCGTCGCGAAGGACAATATCCCGGTCACCAAGGGTGGGGTCACCCGCATCGTCAGCTTCTACGACCAGGGGGTTGACCATGATTGCGCCGATGCCGCGCCCTCGGACCCCTGGTTCGGCCGCTCCGACCCGGGCCGCGAAGGCGGGTCGGTGCAATGGGCCGACGCGGCGTTCGGCTTCATCATGGGAAGCTGGAGTCCGGTTTCCCCGTCCTACCTGCGCAGCCCGCTCTGCGCCGACCACCCGGACTCCTCGCGCGCACTGTTCCGCGGCTGGGTGATCGCGCCCGCCCATGTGCCGGACATCACCACGGCGATCGGCTTCGGCGTGTTCCCCAGCAAGCTCGACCTGGGCAGCCCGGCGGCGACCTTCGGCCACTGCCCCGACCACTTCAACCGCGGCTTCAGCACCTGGACCCGTACCGAGGCGGGCTTCCGCTCCGGCCTGCGGCTGGAAGCGATCGTGGCCAGCCATTATTCGCGCGCCGATCGCCGCGGCACCTCGCCGGGCGACAGCCTGCAACTGGAGCGGACCTACTGGACGCGGGAATTCGGCCTGAGCCGCTGGGAGAAATGGGCCCGCGAGGACTGGGTGCATCCGCGCAGCTATCGTCCGGTGGCCGAACTGGCGCAGGCGCTGCACAAGGGCGGCGCCTGCGGCCGCGGCCTGCCACTGCGCGGCCCGATCGGCGAGGCGCTGCTGGTGGCGCCGGCGGACACCGCCGACCGCTATGGCGAACGCCTGACCGACAGCGCCAGCGGGGTCGCGCATCTGTGGTTCATGACGTTGTGCCATGACTACACCAACATCGTCCGCGATCCCGACCCGGCGCCGCCGGTCTGGGGCGGCGTGATGGACGACGCCTACTGGCGCGAGGACGCGGCCGCCGCCAGGTGACCCCGGCGCGGCGCCGGCGCCTGGACTGTCAGCGAAGTTTCATCCTTGCAACATCGCGCCGTATGACGAAACGGTATAGTTACGATCGCGTAGGTCCGGCGCGCGGCTCGCGCGGCCGGGCTTGGCACCAACAGTCACCATCGGGCAGCCACCATCGGGCAGCCACCATCGGGTTCGGCCCACCTCGTCGACGGGAACGCTTCACCATGAAATATCTGCCTTGTTGCGCGGCCCTCGCGGCCTGCTGCCTCGGCGGCGCTGCCCAGGCGGGCGGCGCCAATGATGCAAATACCACCACGCCGATCCGCCACGTCATCGTCGTGGTTGGCGAGAACGTCACCTTCGATACGTTGTTCGCGACCTATGTGCCGCCGCGCGGCCGGTCGGTGGCGAACCTGTTGTCGAAGGGGATCGTCAACGCCGACGGCTCGCCCGGGCCGAACTACGCGCAGGCGGTGCAGGGCACCGGTGTCAACCTCGGCGAGGCCTACATGGTCGAGCCCGTGCGGATTGGCGCGATGAGCGAACTGCCGCAGCCCTTCCTGACCGGGTCGTATGACCTCGCGACCGGGGTGGAGAACGCCGACCTGCCCGACCCCCGCTTCGCCAACCTCAAGGCCAACGGTCCGTTCCAGATCAGCGGGACCGTGCCGTATATGAGCCTGACTTCCGAACATGCGCCGGCCACCACCGGCGACCCGGTGCACCGGTTCTTCCAGATGTGGCAGCAGACCGGCGGCACCAACGCGAAACTCGACATGTACACCTGGGTCGCCTCCACCGCTGGCCAGGGCGCCGACACCATCGGCGTGACGCCGCAGGTGCCTGGCCAGGGCGGCGAACTCATGGGCTTCTGGAACATGGCCACGGGCGACGCGCCGTATTTCAAGTCGCTCGCGCAGACCTATGCCATGAGCGACAACGCCCACCAGGCGATCATGGGCGGCACCGGCGCGAACTTCTTCATGCTCGCCACCGGCGACGTCGCGGTCTATCGCAACGGCACGTCGACGACGCCGCCGGCGAACCAGATCGAGAATCCGAACCCGATGGCCGGGACCGCGAATTTCTACGTCAATGACGGTTACGAGGGCGGGTCATACGTGAATTGCGCCGACCCGGGCCAGCCGGGCGTGGCGGCGATCCTGTCGGTGCTGACCGCGCAGGGACGCGCGAGCAACTGCGCCTTTGGCACCTACTATCTCGTGAACAACTACAATCCTGGCTACGACATCAACGGCAACCTGGTGAAGCTGGGACCGACCTACTTCAACTATCCGCCGCAGACCGTACCGACCATTGCCGAGCGGCTGGCCGCCGGTGGCGTCTCCTGGAAGTGGTACACCGGCGCGCGCGACACCGACGACGTCACCGGCGATCCGGAATGGGCGGAGATTGCACATCTCGTGAGTGCCTCGGTAGCCGCGCAGCTTCCGCCGGGAACGCCGCAATCGGTGATCCAGGCGGTGGTGTTCCGGGCGGTGCAGGGCCTGCTGTACAACAATATCGGCGATCCGCTGAATGGGTCGGCCAACATCCAGGCGAACCCGGCACTGAAGGCCGGCCTGGCGGGGCTGACGACCTTCTACAACGATGTTGCCGCGGGCACGTTGCCGGCGGTGTCGTTCGTGGTGCCGAAGAACCTCGAAAGCGGCCATCCCGGCTACTCGGTGCCCGGTCTGTATGAGGCGTTCGTGAAGGATCTGCTGGCGCGCGTGCAGGGCAATGCGGCGCTGTGGGCCGATACGGCGGTGATCATCACCACCGACGAGGGCGGCGGCTATTTCGACAGCGGCGTCATCCAGCCGCTGGACTTCTTCGGCGACGGCACCCGCATCCCGCTGATCGTCGCCTCGCCCTACGTCACTCCCGGCTATATCGACCACACCTATCTCGACCACGTGTCGATCCTGAAGTTCATCGAGCACAACTGGAAGCTCGGCACGATATCCGGGCGCAGCCGCGATAACCTGGCGAACCCGGTGCGCAATCCCAACAACCCGTATCTTCCGGCCAACCAGCCGGCGATCGGCGACCTGACGACCCTGTTCACCTTCCCTGCCACCTCGATCACGAAGTAGGCCGATGACCCTGATCATGAAACTGGCCGCCGCGGCCGGTGCGCTGCTGATCGCCACCACGGCCGAGGCGGCCGTGGTGGAGCCGTTCGCCGGAGCGATGCGGACCGACTGGAGCCAGGGCATCGGTGCCCCCGACCCATACGGGGCGACCGCGCCGGACGGCTCGCCAGGATGGGCATTGTCGTACCCGGCCTGGGCTTACAACAGCGCGATCTCGTTCGCGCCGGGCCAGGTGCTGACGGCCTGGTTCAACCCCAATCTGGTTGCCGACCCGGCCGGCGGCTTTGACGGCGGCGGACAGCTGTTCCTGGGCTTCGCCGCCAATGCCGCCGGCGCCTATTCGCTGGACGCGTCGTCGGACCAGACGCTGAACACCGGCAGCATCGGGTTCCAGGCCAATGCCGGCTACGGCAATGCCGACCTGGCCACCGCGGACTTCACCTGGGCCGACCAGTGGTACCTGCTCGCCGTGGTCTGGGCGCCTGACGGCGGCGTGACCGGCGACATCTACGACGCCGACGGCGTGACCCTGCTGGAGTCGATCGCCGGGCCGGACCTCGTCGGCGCGCCGACCGGCATCGCGCTCGCCGGTTACGGCGGCGTGGACGTGGCCGACATCGCGGTTTCCGACATTCCCGAGCCGGGGGCGGCGGCGCTGCTGCTGAGCGGGGTCGCCGGGCTGGTCAGGGCGCGACGCCGCACGGTAGGCTGATAATTCATGCCGGCGTCGGCGTTTGCCGGCGCCGGGGTGCCGGATTGACACAAAACCATCTTGGAATCGTCATCTGTTCTTGCAACGTTGTCGATATATTTTCGTGCAAGTGTTCGAGAGGGAATCCATGCTGAAACTGAAACGGATGGCTTCGGCCATCCTGGTAGCCGGGGCGCTGATGGCGCTGTCCGGCGCCGCGCATGCCGACAACGTCGTTGCCCGCTGGATCCAGCTCGGTCCGGGCAGTTCGGCCGCCGCACTCGCCAACGGCCAGTACGGCGACCAGCCCGACAGCCTCACGCCGACCATCCTGGCGCGGGCGATCGTCAACGACGTGACCCAGGGCTGCCCGGCCCTCAAGGTGGACGGGGCGCTTTCCATCACCATGAAGCAGCGCTTCGTGGCCAGCCAGCTGACCAACACCCCCGGCTCCAACGGCGCGCCCAACGGCAACGGCGCCAGCAACAACAGCAACAAAACCCCCAACTATCCGCAGTATTTCGTCAGCAGCGCCGCCACCTCTGCGGGCAACTTCCCGGACGGCACCGCCAAGGCCACGACGAACTGGGGTGAGTGCGAGGCCGTCGTGCCGGCCGGGCACAGCACCGCCACCATCGGCGCCGTGGCCCTCAAGCTGCCGGTGGCGAACCCGCAGCGCATCCTGGTGATCGGCGACATCGGCTGCCGGATGCAGAACGCCAGCCAGCAGAACTGCCACTACGCCGGCCCGCCCCCGGGCTGGCCGTTCGGCTCGCTGGCCGCCTATGAGGCGGAATTCAAGCCCGACCTGATCATCGAGGTCGGCGACTGGTTCTACCGCGACACCAGCTGCGTGGTGCCGGGCGTGGGCGAATTCACGCCAGGCTGCAACGACCCGACCAGGTCCAACTACCAGACCTGGGGCGACACCTTCGACTCCTGGAACGCCGACGTGTTCTTCCCCGGCAAGCCGCTGCTCGCGGCGGCGCCCTGGGTGATGGCCCGCGGCAACCACGAAAGCTGTGGCCGTGGCGCGCGCGGCTGGTTCGCCACGCTCGACCCGCATCCGTTCGACATCAACCAGGTGGTATGCGCGCTCAACACCGGCAAAGCCGCGGTGACGAACGCCGCCGTCTATACCGCCGACTTCTCGCCGACCTATGCCGTGCCCGCCGGCAATACGACCCTGCTGGTGCATGACTCCAGCTTCGCCAATGACAGCACCGTCGATGCCAACATGGCGAAGAACTACGACTACGACCTGACCGGGCTGCTCAACGCCCTGCCGAACAGCCGCTACTACGTCTATGTCACCCACAAGCCCAGCTTCGGCATGGTCACCGCCGCGCCCAGCAACGCCGGCGACTTCACCGAGCAGTTCGCCTTCAGCGGCAACGCCACCGCCAACAGCGCCTTCAGGAACGGCGTGCCGCCGCAGATCGCGCTGTTCCTGGCCGGCCACATCCACCAGTTCCAGTATTTGAACTTCAACGACGCCACCCACTTCGCGCCACAACTGATCGTCGGCACCGGGGGCGACAATCTCGACCCGCCGGTCGCCGCCGATGGCAGCCTGACCTATAAGTACCCGACCCAGAACCCGTTCACCGTTCACAACAGCAGCACCACCACCTCGACCACGACGACCAGCGTTCAGGCCGCCTACTCGCAAACCGAGTTCGGCTTTGCCGTGCTGGACGTGACCTCGACCGGCTTTACCGCCAATGTTTACAACATCTATTCCACCAAGGCCGGCCGCTGCGCCATTACGCTGTATCCGCGCGACATTTCCTGCTGGGATTGACGCCATTCGGGCGGCCTTCCGGCCGCCCGAACATTCCGCTTGAACTGGCGGCCCGGCTCGGACATTCCGAACCGGGCCGCCAGTCTGTTTGGACCACCCGTCTGTTTGGACCATCCGCCGCTGATGACCGCAACCGATACAGTCTTATCGGCCGACGACACCGCGCTGCCGACCGCTTCCCTTGCCGACCGCTCGGCCCGGCTGATGCGTTCGCTGACCCTGGCGACCACCGCCGGCGCCCTGGCGCTCGTTGCCTTGTGGGTTGCGTCGTTCTGGCGGCCGGCCGTGCCGCTGCTGGCGGCGTCGCGCCACGCCGGGCTGATCCCGCTGACGCTCGCATCCCTGCTGCTGGCGCTGACCGGCCTCGCCGCCACCTGGATCATGGCCTGGTCCCGCCGCCGCGCCCTGATGCGCGGCGACCCCGGCCGGATCGGCCGGGCGGCACGATGGCCGCAGGCGATCGTGGTGACCGCCCTGGCGCTGGCCGCCGCCGCCGGTGCCTGGCTGCCGCCCATGCCGCCCGGCCTTCCCGCGGTTTCGCCGGCGGCGGGCTTCACCCTGGGCGGCGCGGCCATCGTGCTGGCCTTTCCGCTGCTGATCACCGAGCGGGTGCTGGCCGCCATGCCGGCGTCGCGGCTGCCGGAGGCGCCCGCTTTGCGCGCGCTGCTGTTGCTGCCGGTGCTGGTCTGGCCGGCCGCCGGCCTGTTGCAAATCGCCGCCGGCCTCGGGTTTCCCTTCACCGGCCGGGTGGGCGCCGTGCTGGCCGTGCCGCTGACGGCGATCGCGGCGGAGCTGGCTCTGCGCGCCCTCGGGCGGCTGTTTCTGCCCCCGCCGGCGCCGCGCCTCGCCCGGGCGGCGATTGCCTCGGTGCTGGCGCGCATGCTCGCCGAGGGCCTGCGCACCCGCAGCCTCGCCGCCCCGGTCCGCCAGCATCTGGGCATCGACTTCTCGCGCAGCTGGGCGCTGGCCTATCTGCGCGCCGCCATCCCGCCGGTGGCGCTGTTGCTGCTGCTGCTGTGCTGGGGGTTGAGCGGCGTCGTGCTGGTCGGGCTGGACCAGCGCGCCGTGTATGAGCGGTTCGGCGCCCCGGTGGCGGTGCTGCATGCCGGCCTGCACGCCATCCTGCCCTGGCCGATGGGCCAGGTCCGCCGGGTTGAATTCGGCGGCATCCACGAAACCACCCTGACCGATACCGAGACGGCCCTGCCCCCCCGCCCGGTCGGCGCCGAGGACCGGCCGCCGCCGGAGGCCGACCGCCTGTGGGAACAGGCCCACCCGGCCGAACTGGTGTTCCTGATCGCCGGCGAAAGCGCCGGCCAGCAGAGCTTCCAGGTGGTCAGCGCCGACATCAAAATACGCTACCGGATCGGCCTGACCGACCGGGATGCGCTGCTTGCCGCCACCAGCGTGGCCGACCCCGTCGCCCTGCTGCGCGCCGCCGCCGGCCGGGTGGTCGCCGGGTTTTTCGCCGGCCGGACGCTCGACGCGGTGCTGGGCGACAACCGCGAGGCCATGGCCGGGCGCCTGCGCCCGGCGCTGCAACAGGACCTCGACGGCATCGGCTGCGGCATCGAACTGGCCGCCGTGGTGATCGAGGCCATCCACCCGCCCGCCGGCGCCGCCGAAGCCTACCACAACGTCCAGGCCGCCCAGATCCTCGCCGTCACCAGCGTCACCGCCGAACGCGGCCACGCGCTGGCGACCGCGGCGGAGGCCGCCCAGTATGCCGCCGACATCGTCGCCAAGGCCCGCGCCGCCGCCGCCGAGGCCACCGCCACCGCCACCGCCGACCTCACCCGCTTCACCGCCGATCAGGCGGCGGCGGCGGAAGGCGGCGAGGCGTTCATGCTGGAGCGCCGCCTGACCTCCATCGCCGCCGGCCTTTCCAAGGCGGCGCTGACCATCATCGACCACCGGATTCCGCCCGCCGAGGCGCCGATGCTCGATCTTCGGCCGCTGCCCGCCGCCGCGACCGCCCCATCCGCCGGCCCTGGCCTGGAGTAACCCGCGTGCTGCATGTCCACTCGCACGACGACGACCATGACCATCATGGGGACCATCATGGGCACGGTCCCCATCCGGGGCCGGAGGGTCCGGTCGGGCGGCTGAAATTCTTCGTTCGTATCGGCCTCGCCTCGGCGCTGCTGGCCGGCGCCGGGCTGGCGGCCTCCGCGGTGATGGTCAGCGCCGGCCACGCGGTGGTGGTCACCGAATTCGGCAACCCCCTGCGCGTGCTCACCACCCCCGGGCTTGCCTGGAAACTGCCGGCGCCGGTGCAGGCCACCATCCCGGTCGATCTGCGGCTGCGCACCACCTCCACCGGCCTGCAGGATGTCGGCACCCGCGATGGATTGCGGGTACTGGTCCAGGCCTACATTGCCTGGCAGGTGCCGGCCGACCCCGATCGCATCCGCCAGTTCCTCCGCGCCGTGCGCAACGATCCCGACGAGGCGGCCCGCCAGTTGCGCAACTTCGTCGGCTCCGCCTTGCAGGTGACGGCCAGCAGCTTCGACCTCGCCGAGCTGGTCAACACCGACCCCGGCCGCGTCCGCCTCGCCGCCTTCGAGGCCCGGCTGAAGGCACAGATCGAGCAGCCGGTGCTGGAAACCTACGGCGTCGCGGTGCGGCAGGTCGGCATCGAACGGCTCAGCCTGCCGGAGACAACCCTCGCCGCCACCGTCGGGCGCATGCGCTCGGAACGCGAGACAGTGGCCGCCCAACGCACCGCCGAAGGGCTGCGCGCCGCCGCCCAGATCCGCTCGGAAGCCGCCCGCGACAACCGCATCACCATCGCCACGGCGCGCACCGAAGCGGCGGAAATCGAGGCGGCATCGCGGCGGGAGGCCTCAAAAATCAACGCCAAGGCTTATGCGGTGGATGCGGATCTGTATTTGATGCTGCGGTCTTTGGATACTTTGGCGACAGTGGTGGGGCCGAATACCCGGCTGGTCCTGCGGACGGATGCGGCGCCGTTTCATGTGCTGGTGCAGGGGCCTGGCCGGGGCACTGCCCCGGACCCCGGCAGGGGCCTTGCCCCTGCACCCCACCAAGGGCCTTAGGCCCTTGGAACCCATTCATAAGGGGCCGGTATCACAGGCTATCGGCGTTGCTTTCTGCGTTCTTCAGGTAGCGATCGGCATGCTCGCTTTAGGATGGGCGGCCTCCAACATCCGTCAGGTGCCGGCCGACAGCCAGGCCGTGGTGCTCCGCTTCGGCCAGGTGGTGCGGGTGCAACAGGCCGGGCTGGTGACCGCCTGGCCGCGGCCCTTCGAGCAGGTGGACCTGCTCCCCAGCGCCGAACGGCAACTCGACCTGCGCATCGACGCCGGCAGCAGCGCCGGCCGCTCCATCCTCGACCCCGCCTCGCGCGCCAGCGGCGACATCGTGCCCGCCAGCGCCGGCATCTACCTGGCCGGCGACGGCGGCGTCGTGCTGCTGGATGCCACCCTGACCTACCGGATCACCGACGCCGCCGCCTACCACCTCGCCGCATCGCATGTCGAACCGGCCCTGCGGCGGCTGTTCCTGGCCAGCGCCGTCAGCATCGCCGCCGCCCGGACAATCGACGATTTCATGGTGGTCCATACCGCCGGCGACCCTGCCGCCCAGGCACAACGCGCGGCCATGCGCGGCGCGCTGGTGCGGGAGGTCAACCGCCGCCTGCTGGCGCTGCAACCACCGGAGGCCAGCCTGGGCGTGGAAGCGACCCGCGCCGACGTCACCGTCCTGCTGCCGCCCGCCGCCCGTTTCGCCTTCGAGGCGGTTCTGGATGCGACCCAGATGGCCGCCCAGGGTCTGGCCACCGCCCGCACCGACGCGGCGCGCACCCAGCAGGCCGCCGATCAGGAACGCGACCGCATTCTGGCCGAAGCCCGCGCCAACGCCGATGAGCGCGTCGGCAACGCCCGCGCCCATGTCGCCGCGATCACCGCGCTGGCGCAACGCATGGACCCGGCCAGCCGGCCGAGCCTGCTGGATCAGTTGTACCGCGAACGTATCGCCGGCATCCTGAAACAGGCAGGCAGCGTGAATACCGTCGATATGCGCGGCGGCAGCCGCGTGATCCTGCCCGGAGGCCAGCCATGAGCGCCACCACCCTGGCGGCGCCGGCCGCGACCGGGGACAACAACCTGCTGGCGCGCGCCGAGCGCCTGTTGCTGGGGCTGCGCCTGACGCTGGCGTTGCTGGCGGCGGGGCTGCTGCTGGTGGCGGTGGGCTGGGAGTTCGCCTTCCCCGATGACGCCGCGCTGGCCAACCCGGTCGCCGGCGCCGCCGCCATTCTGGTGGCGTTTCCGGTCATCGGCGCCGCCTGGCAGAGTTTGCGGTACCCGAGTCTGCACGGCATCACCGACCGGCTGATCGCCCTCGCCTTGATTGCCGCCTGGGCCAGCGGCGACCTGATGACCGCCGCGGTGCTGCCGATCGTCATGATCCTCGGCCATGTGCTGGAGGAACGCAGCCTGCTCGGCTCGCGCGAGGCGATCCGCGCCCTGGGCCGCCTGACCGAAACCTCGGCGCGGCGCCTGCGCGCCGATGGCGAAATGGAGATGGTGGCCACCCGCGACCTGCGCCCGGGCGACCTGATCGAGCTGCGCGCCGGCGACCGGGTGCCGGCCGACGGGGTGATCCGCCGCGGTTCGGCCAGCCTGGACATGGCCTCGCTCACCGGCGAATCGGTGCCGGTGGAAGTCGAGGCCGGCGAGGCGGTGCTGGCCGGCTCCATCAACACCAACGGGCGGCTGGAGGTGGCGCTGACCCAGGTCGGCGCGGCCACCACCCTGGGCAAGATCATCGCCCTGATGCGCACCGCCGAACGCGCCAAGCCGCCGGTGACGCGGCTGCTGGAACGCTATGCCGGGCAATACATGGTGCTGGTGCTGATGCTGGCCGGCGGCACCTGGTTCGCCACCGGCGATGCCGCGGCGACGCTGGCGGTGCTGGTGGCCTCCTGCCCCTGCGCGCTGGTGCTGGCCGCCCCCGCCACCTCGATCGCCGCCATCGCCGTGGCCGCGCGGCATGGCATTCTCATCAAGGGCGCCGCCTTCCTGGAGAACCTCGCCGAGGTCAGCTCGGTGGTGTTCGACAAGACCGGGACCCTCACTTTGGGCGAGCTTTCCCTCACCCGCATCGTGCCGGCGGCGGCGGAACCGGAAGCCGCGATCGTCCGTTTGGCCGCCGGGCTGGGGGCGGGCAGCAGCCATCCGGTCAGCCGCGCCGCCGCCCGCCTGTGGCCGGCGGAAACACGGCCAGTGGTGGTGGAGACGCGCGAGATCGGTGGTTTCGGCCTGACCGGCATGGTGGACGGCGAGAAGGTGGCGTTCGGCCGGCCGGACCTGTTTGCCCGTCTTGGCATCGCCGCGCCGGACGCGCCGGCGCATGACGGCCCGATCGCCGGCGTCAGCCGTGACGGCACGTTCCTGGGCTGGCTGCTGTTCGCCGACCAGCCGCGGCCGGAGGCCATCGCCGCGGTGGCGGAATTGCGCGCGCTCGGGGTGGAGCGGCAGATTCTGCTGACCGGCGACCGCGCCGCGGTGGCCCGGCGCATCGGCGCGCAGCTCGCCATCCCCGACATCTGCGCCGAGGCGTTGCCGGAACAGAAGATGCGCCGGGTTTTGGCGGAAATAGACGCCGGATTCCGCCCGATGGTGGTGGGTGACGGCATCAACGACTCGCTGGCGCTCAAGGTAGGTGCGATCGGCGTGGCCATGGGCGCGCGCGGCACCGACGTGGCGCTGGCCTCGGCCGATCTGGTGCTGATGACCAGCGATCTGCGGCGCCTGGCCACCGCCATCCGCCTGAGCCGGCGCTGCCGGCGCACCATCCATGTGAATGTGGCGATCGGCCTGGGCTGGACGGCGGCACTGGTGGGTCTGGCCGCCACCGGCGGATTGGGGGCACAGGGCGCCATCGTGGCGGCCCTGCTGCACAATTTCTCCACCTTCCTCGGGCTGGGCAATGCCGGGCGGCTGTTGCTGTTCGACGAGAGCCATGCCGCCGCCGATGCGCAATTGTCACGATAGCTCAACGCACAGCCGCCCGCGCCTGTGTTGTTGTGGGATCGGTGTGACCGGGCTGTTGCCTGGCCGCGATCTCATTCGGGAGTCGACCATGAAGTTCCGCCTGTTGTTCGGTGGCAGCGCGCTGGCTGCCTGTCTTTTCGTGTCCGGCGCGCCGAAGGCGGCCACGCTGACCACCGATTTCGCCAGTTGGGCGGCGGCGGCCGGCACCTATGTCAACACGGCGAGCACGGGCCTGCCGCTGTACAGCACCGTGACCACGATCCCGCTGAGCGACGGCGTCACGCTCAGCGTCGCGGGTGTGGCGGACACGTTGCTTCAGCCGTTGTCGGGTTGGGGGCCGTGGTCCGGCGGCTTCACCGGCGACATCATCGACAGCTCCGGCAGCAGCGAGACCATCAGCTTCCCGGCCGGCCTGTTGGCGCTGGGGCTGGAACTGTCGCCGGATGTGCCGTTTTTTGGTCCCAATGACGCAACTTTCACGATCACCCTGTCCGATGGCACGACGACCACGGTTTCAGGGAACTATTCGGCGGGGGTGACGCAGTTCGTCGGCTTCACCGGCGGCGGGATCACGTCGCTCACCATTTCGACCACCGCGCCGGACTTCGCGTTCGGCAATTTCGACTCCGCGGTGCCGGAGCCGGTGTCGCTGTCGTTGCTGCTCACCGGGCTGGCGGGGCTTGGGCTGGTGCGCCGGCGTTCCTGATCCCTGGACAGGATCGCCGGCGAAAGGCCGATCACGGGTGACCCCAGCATCCGCCGGGGCGTCCACGGTCGGCTTTCGGCCCCGGCGCAGGATGCCCAACTGGTCGCGCCGACCTGACCACAGCGCCACAGGCCGCCGGGTCGCCAGAACTGTTTTTCAAGGGGATGCAGAACCGGAACGCCCTGTAGCGGCGTTGCACCGCCGGCCCGGCGCTGCTAGAGAACCCGACACGTCGGAGCGTAGCGCAGCCTGGTAGCGCATCAGTCTGGGGGACTGGGGGTCGTGGGTTCGAATCCCGCCGCTCCGACCATTAAAATCAATAGCTTATGGACTCACTGCTTCCACGGCTTGACCTCGTGGAAGCGCCAGGGAAGCAAGAGGCGCTAAGGCCCTGCCTTGCAGGGCGTGGCCCCCGGTCACATGGACTCGCAGTGCTCGCCCTCGCCGCCACGGCCTATCTGCTGGTGTTCCTCATCGTGCTGGCGTTCGTGGCATCCGGGCCAGCGCCGATCCGCGAAACCACTTGGCAAAGGGTAGCCTGGGTGGAAGCGGGTGGGTTCACCGGGCTCGTGTTCGCCGGCGCCGCGCTCGGATGGCCGCTGTTCGTGCATGGCTGGTTTGCCAGGGGCCGGTGGGCCTCGTGGGCGGCGCAGGTTCGGGCGGCAATGAAGGATAGGCGCCGGGTGCCATAGTGCTGGCCAGACTCGGCTTGCTGCCCGGCATTTGTCGTGCCCGTTGTTCTGGTGTCGTTTGGGGGCCGCCCTACGACGCAGCGAACGAGTCACGGTCCATCGCCGGTTCTGCTGCCGAGCGTCCTCCTCCGCGCCGTGACGTTGCTGACAGGACCGAACAGCGACCGATCCGCCGTGATTGCATGCGTAGGCGGGGGCATTGAAAGCCTCCGTCACTCCCGGAGAGGATTGGCGTGCCGCCCCCGCGCCGCAGTTGCTCGGCGCGGTCCGCCGCCTTGGCCTCGGTTCGGGTGCCGGGGCTGGGCGGCCCCGTGCGTGGCTCTCCCCCGGGGGGAGGTGCTGGACAGGGGGGGCGGGGGCGGCCCGCCCGCTCAGAGTCCGTTGGGAAAGGGGTTTCAAGTCGAACTGGACCGATTGTAGAATCCGGTGGTTTGCATAGTTTGACAAAGTCACACTCGATACATCGGGCAGTTTACATGCTATGCACGAATTTACATAACAATTACAAATTATATTTTATATTACCTATATCAATACGAATATCACTATGCCAATGAAAATTACATTCCGGTATCAACCATATTTGACTCGCACCGAATTTCGACTAGAGACTTGAAATTTCAGAATTCTGAGTGTGACTTTGTCAAAATAGGACAGCTGACAGGCGTGCCGATGGTGTGGACTGCCGAGAATCGTGGTCGCTACGACCGGCGTGGTCAAAGATATCCGAGTGACCTGACGAACGAGGAGTGGGCGGGCTGTCGACATCAATGGGCGGCTGCTGGCGGTCAGGGTCACGTCGGCCGATGTCCAGGACCAGGATGGCGGCATACCGCTGGCGAAGCGTCTGGTGCGCTTGTGCCCGTGGATCAAGACCGTGGTGGTCGATGGTGGCTACAAAACGCGGTTCATCGAGTCAGTGCAGGCGGCCGCGAACCGTGTCGTCGAGGTCGTCGAGCGCCCCGATTTCGCCAAAGGCTTCGTACTTCCGCCCAGCCGATGGAGAGTTGAGCAAAGCATCGGGGCGCTGACTGGCTCACGCCGCCTGAAGCTCGATTACGAGACACTGACACATGCATCCGCTGCTGCCATGTTATTCGCTTCCATCACTTGGCTGCTCGCGTCCATAACCATGGAATGACCCTTTCCCAACGGACTCTAAGCGCATGGCGGCGTTCATCCGCAGGCATTTCAAGCTGCTGAAGAGGCATTTTCCGTGCGACATGAAGAAGCCGATCGGCAAAAGCCAGTTGCGCGATTTGCTCGCCAGCCTCTGCCCGGAGGGTTTTGAATCGGCGTTCCGCATCCATGCGGCGGCACTCGAAGCGGACGCTCTCGCGGGCAAGGGGATTGACGAAAAGACAGCGGCAGTCGACGGCAAGACGATGAAGGGCAGCGCCGACATGGCCACCAATCAGCGGATAAAGCAAATCCTGAGCGTGTTCGGCACGGTCGGACACGTCATCCTCGCGCACGTCAAGATCGACCAGAAGACCAACGAGATACCTGCGGCGTAGGAACTTATCCTGGCACTTGGCCTCAAGGACAGGCTCCACACCTTCGACGCGATGCACTCTGCCAGGTGAAGACCTTCGAGGCGGTGATCGCCGTCGGCAGCCATGTTCTGGTGCAGGTCAAGGACAACCAAGAGGGACTGGTTGACGCGGTTGAGAGAATGGTGGCCTCGAACTCGCCAGTCCAGGTCTGCGAGGCCACCGACAAGATAGAGCGCAACAGGAAGGAGACGCGGCGCGTGAAGATGTTCGAAGCTGGGCCGAGGCTCGGCCTGGAAAGGTGGGAGCCCTATGCGCGCGTGGCGCTTCGCGTCACCCGCACCGTACGCACGCGGGTGCCCGGCTACTGGTGGCGCTGGCGAACCACTGTCGAAATCTCGTGGTACGTCACCAACCGTGTCGGTCGGCGGCTCACCTACTACGCCAAGGCCATACGCGATCACTGGGCCATAGAAAACCGCAACCACCGCGTCCGCGACCGTTCCCTGGGCGAGGACGCCAGCAAGATCCGCGTCAACCCAGGCATCGTTGCGCGCCAGAAAAGCTTCGCTCTCAATCTCGGGCGTGCCAACGGCATCGATAACATCCAGCACGGCTTCTGGCTCAGCCTACAGAACGTTGCCTCCGTATGCGTCATGAAAAGCGTGTAAGTAATCACAAAAGTGGTATCGTGCAGAGAACCGGATGGCCCTGTGGGTACCAGTCAAAGCGAAACCGCGCCGTCTCTGCGCGGATTTTTTCCCTGCCACCAACATCGCCGGACCATTCTTTTGCGCGCTGACCGCCGCTCCGACGGGATAGACAGCCACCGCCGACGCTTTCACGATCCTGCCGGTGCGGCCGCAGGCCCCTCTTCCGGGTGGCAACGCGGCCCCGTGCCCGCACGACAGGCCGACGACTCGCGTCGGTTGCACAGCACCACGCATGGACTCGCCCTGCGTGCGCACTGACCTGGCCGGATGGCAATCAGCGGACCATTCCGGGCCGCGAGCACCGCCGCGCCCGCCAATTCTAACGCGAATTGCAATTATTACGAGTTAGCTCCGCAAATCTGGTCTGCGGGCACTCTTGACGATATGAAATATTCTTGCATAATAACCGGACCGGAATAAGGAGGCAGTGATGCGTTTGGCAAACTCCCTGGCTGTAGCAGCGGTTGCAAGTTGCGGGTTGCTCGAACCGATGCAATCCGCAGTTGCTGATGGCTACACGTTTACAACCGTGAATGTGCCGGGGGCCACCGCAACGGCAGTCACTGGCATCAACGATTCCGGCTTGGCGGTCGGGTATTTCCGGGTCGAGGCGGGCAATACACATAGTTTTTTTGACGCCAACGGTACCCTTACGCAGCTCCGGGATCCGAACTCCGTTTCCACGATGGCGCAGGACATCAATAACGCGGCATCCGTGATCGGCACTTTCACGAGCAACGCAAACACGTCTGCGTTGCCGCAAGGTTTTCTCGACATTAGCGGCGTGTTCACGACGACGAATTTTCCGGGTTATGCGATAACCGATCCATTTGGGAACAACAATAAAAACCAGATTGTCGGCGCAGTTTTACGTTATTCTGCCGGCGCCAGAACTACCGCTTTTCTCGAATCCAGCGGTGTATTTTCCACAATTGCTGTGCCAGGCTCCTCCAAAGATGCGGCTTTGGGCATCAATGATCAAGGGGTGATTGTTGGAACGTATTTTGACTTGTTCGGCAAGGAACATGGCTTCCTCGACAACGGCGGCACATTCGAAACAATCGACGTGCCCGGCGCGAAGGCAACGTTGGCTTACAAGATCAACGACAACGGTGAAATCGTCGGGACGTTTGAAGATTCGGCGGGTACGCTGCATGGATTCCGGGATGTCAATGACACTTTCATGCCGATTGATGTGAATGGCGCCGCAAGCACCGAGATTTTTGGGTTGGATAGTCAGGGCCAGATCACCGGTGCCTACTTCAACGCCACGGGTGAGCACGGTTTCATCGGCAGCCCTAACGGAAATGGCAGGAAGGTGGCGGAACCCACGACGATGGCGCTCGTTGGCTTCGGTCTTGCCAACCTCTTTTTTTCTCGCCGACGGCGGGCGTAAGCCTATTTTCGATGTAACGGTGAGCGGCCTAATTTGACAAAATCACATTCCACCCGCGCCTGGGCCATGCGGCGCGCGCCCCGCGGAGCGGGCACTGGATTGGATGACCCCACTTTGAGCTTGACGGCGGATT